>Ga0137404_10000050_pt1 | contig 61175 bp, 22 predicted proteins | sample CZOMad2_1_16fung_FD_108285 | JGI IMG/M metagenome (GOLD analysis project Ga0137404, IMG submission 108285) | Vadose zone soil fungal communities from Angelo Coast Range Reserve, California, USA - CZOMad2_1_16fungal (Illumina Assembly) | ecosystem: Environmental > Terrestrial > Soil > Vadose... | reverse complement strand
TCCCAGGGGGGAGGGACCCTCCGCCCGGCCGCCGCGGAGCCAAAGTTAGCGCCTATGGCGGTGGTGGGGGAGGGCGGGGAGGAATGGAGCTACGGGCGGCTGGAGGAGACCTCGAACCGTTTGGCGCGGCACCTCGTCCGGCTGGGCGTGGGAGTGGGCAGCGCGGTGGGGATCTCCCTGGAGCGCTCGCCCGAGCTGATCCTGGGGATGCTCGCTATTTTGAAGGCGGGCGGCGCTTACGTGCCGCTCGACGCCGGCTATCCGGATGAGCGGCTGGCCTTCATGCTGGCGGACACGGGGGCGCAATGGACTCTCGTGCAGGCAGCCACTCGGGAGCGCCTGGCGGCGCTTACTTCGGTGGTGCCGATCGAGAACGGAGCCTGGCAGGAGGAGAGCGCGGAGCCGCTCGCGGTGCGGATGCCGGCGGCGAGCCTGGCCTACGTCATCTATACCTCGGGCTCGACGGGACGGCCGAAGGGGGTGGCGGTGCCGCACCGGGCGATCGCCCGCCTGGTTCGCGAGACGAACTTTGCGCCGCTGGGTCCGGAAGACCGGGTGGGGCACGCCTCGAACATCAGCTTCGACGCGGCGACGTTCGAGATCTGGGGAGCGCTTTTGAATGGCGGCGCGGTGGTGGTGATCGGCAAGGAGGTGGCGCTGTCGCCTTCGGAGCTGGCGTTGAAGCTGCGCGCCGAGCGGATCACGACGCTCTTTCTTACCACGGCGCTGTTCAACCAGGTGGCGCGGGAGGAGCCTTCGGCTTTCCGTCCCCTGCGCCACCTGCTGTTCGGCGGCGAGGCGGTGGACCCGGGCTCGGTGGCGCGGGTGCTGGCAGAGGGCGCGCCGGAGCGGCTGCTCCACGTCTACGGTCCGACGGAGAGCACGACCTACGCGACCTGGTACCGGGTGCACGAGGTGGCGGCGGGGGCAACGACGGTGCCAATCGGCGAGCCGCTGGCGAATACGACGGGCGATGTGCTCGACGCCTGGCAGGGGCTCTCGGCGCTGGGAGAAGTGGGGGAGCTGTACCTCGGGGGCGAGGGCCTCGCGTGGGGCTATCTCCACCGTCCGGAGCTGACGGCGGAACGCTTCGTGCCGCACCCGTGGAGCGGGGAGGCGGGGGAACGGCTCTATCGGACGGGAGACCTGGTGCGTCGTCGCTTCGACGGTGCGATCGAGTTCGTGGGCCGGGTGGACCACCAGGTCAAGATCCGCGGCTTCCGCATCGAGCTGGGGGAGATCGAGGCGGACCTGACGGCGCTGCCGGGAGTCGCGGACTGCGTCGTGCTGGCGCGCCGGGACCAGCCCGGTGACGCTCGGCTGGTGGCCTACGTGGTGCCGACGGCGGGGGCCTCCCTCGACGAGAGCAGTCTGCGGGCCGGGCTGCAGCATGCGCTGCCGGACTACATGCTGCCCTCAGTCTTCATTCTCTTGGAAGCGCTGCCTCTCACGCCGAACGGCAAGCTGGATCGGGCGGCCCTTCCGGCGCCTGGCCAGGGGGGAAGGGAGGACGGATACGTCGCGCCGCGCGATCCGGTTGAAGGAGTTCTGGCCGGAATCTGGGAGGAGGTGCTGGGGCGGGAGCGGGTGAGCGTGGAAGAGGACTTCTTCGCCCTGGGCGGCCATTCGCTTCTGGCGACGCAGGTGATGTCGCGGGTGCGCGGAGCGTTCCAGGTGGAGCTGCCGCTGCGCCAGCTGTTCGAGGGGCCGACGATCGCGCAGCTGGCCTGCGCGGTATCCGCCGCAAGCGCGGCACGACAGGGTGGGGTGAGTGCGGTGGCCCCTCCCATCGTGCCCACTCCGCGCGATCGGGATCTGCAGCTGTCCTTCGCCCAGCAGCGGCTCTGGTTCCTCGACCAGCTCGAGCCGGGCAACCCGGCCTATAACGTACCCTGGGCGGCCCGGCTGCTGACCGAGATCGACGCGCTCGACGTCCATCTGCTGCGGCGGATCTTCGCCGCGGTGGTGCGGCGGCACGAGGCTCTGCGCACGACCTTTTCGTCTTCCAATCGGGGTCCGGTGCAGACGGTGCAGGCGGACCTGGCCGTTCCCGTTCCCGTGGTCTCCCTGGAGGGGCTTGCGGAGGCGGCACAACCGTCGGAAATTCGGCGGCTGGCCGTGGCGGAGGCCCGGCGCTCCTTCGATCTGTCGCGCGGGCCGCTGCTGCGCCTGACCCTTCTCCGTCTCTCCGCTCGGGAGCACGTGCTGCTGGTGACGATGCACCACATCGTCTCGGACGGCTGGTCGATGGGGGTGCTGCTGCGCGAGGTGATGGCGCTCTACGCGGCGTCCCCCCTGCCGGAGCTGCCGATCCAGTACGCCGACTTCGCGGTCTGGCAGCGGGCCTGGCTTTCGGGGGAGGTGCTGGAAGCCCAGCTCTCCTACTGGCGCGAGCAGCTGGCGGGAGCGTCCCATCTCCTGGAGCTGGCGACCGACCGGCCGCGACCGGCATCGCCCACCCACCGCGCGGGGCTGGCGCGCCTCGATCTCGACCGGCAGGTGGCTGCGGCCCTCGCGGTGTTCAGCCGGTCCGAGGGCGTGACGCTCTACATGACGCTCCTTGCGGCGCTCGGCGTGCTGCTGGGACGTTCGGCGCACCAGGAGGAAGTCCTGGTGGGGAGCCCGATCGCCAACCGCACCCATCGCGACACGGAAGGATTGATCGGCTTCTTCGTCAACACCCTGGTCCTGCGGGTGGATCTCCAGGCTGCTCCGAGCGGCCGGGAGCTTCTGGGGCGGGTGCGGCAGGCGGCGCTCGACGCCTACGCCCACCAGGATCTGCCGTTCGAGCGGCTGGTCGAGGAGGTGGTGCCGGAGCGCAACCTCGGGCACTCGCCGCTCTTCCAGGTGATGTTCGCTTTGCAGAACGCTCCGGTCGAGCGACTGTCGGTGCCGGGGCTCACTCTGCTGCCCCTGGCGCCGGAGCCCGGGGTGGCGAAGTTCGACCTCACCCTGACCTTCGAAGAGACGCCGGCGGGCCTCTCGGGCCTCGCGGAGTACGACGCCGAGATCTTCGACGCGACGAGCATCGAACGCCTGCTGGCGCGCTTCACGCCGCTGCTTGCGGCGACGATGGACGATCCGGAGCGGCCGGTCGGCGAGCTGCCGCTGCTGCTTTCGGGCGAGCGGGAGCAGCTGGTCTGCGAGTGGAACGACACCTGGAGCGACTACCCGCGGGAGCTGAGCGTCCACGCGCTGTTCGCTGCCCAGGCCGAGGCGACCCCGGGGGCTCTGGCCGTGGTGGAGGGAGAAGAGGAGTGGAGCTACGGTCGCCTCGCGGCGGCGGCCTACCGCCTGGCCTGGCATCTGCGCTCGCTGGGAGTGAGTCAGGAGTCACGGGTGGGGGTGGCGCTGGAGCGCTCGGCGGAGCTGATCGTGGCCTTCCTGGGGGTTCTGGCGGCGGGCGGGGTCTACGTGCCGCTCGACCCCGGCTATCCCGACGAACGGCTGCGCTTCATGCTGGAGGACACCGGGGCCTCGGTGGTGCTGGTGCACGGCAGGACCCGGGAACGCCTGGAGAGCCTCGCCGTATCGACGTCCCTCGTCTGTCTCGACCGGGACCGCGAGGCGATGGAGAGCTGGAGCCCGGCGCCACCGCCGGATTGGACGGCGGCCGAGCAGCTGGCCTACGTCATCTACACCTCGGGCTCGACGGGTCGGCCGAAGGGGGTGGCGGTGGCGCATCGGGCGATCGTGCGGCTGGTCCGGGAGACCAATTTCGTTCAGCTGGGACCGGAAGACCGGGTGGCGCATGCCTCGAACATCAGCTTCGACGCGGCGACCTTCGAGATCTGGGGAGCGCTCTTGAACGGTGGCGCCGTGGTGGTGATGGAGCGCCAGGTGGTGCTCTCGCCGGCCGCTCTTGCCGCGCGGCTGCGCGAGGCAGGGGTGACGGCGATGTTCCTCACCACGGCCCTGTTCAACCAGGTGGTGCGGGAGGAGCCGGGAGCCTTCTATCCGTTGCGCCATCTGCTCTTTGGCGGCGAGGCGGTGGACCCCGGCGCGGCGGCGCGGGCGCTGGCCGAGGGAGCGCCGGAGCGGCTGCTGCATGTCTACGGTCCGACCGAGTCGACGACCTATGCGACCTGGCACGAGGTGCGGGAAGTGGCGCCGGGCGCGGCGACGGTGCCGATCGGCCTGCCGCTCGCCAACACGACGCTCTACCTGCTGGTGCCGGATCTGGAGCTGGCGCCGCTCGGACAGCTGGGCGAGCTGTGCATCGGCGGCGAGGGTCTGGCGCGGGGCTATCTCAATCGTCCGGAGCTGACGGCGGAGCGCTTCGTGCCCGACCTGTGGAGCCGGGAGCCGGGCGGGCGGCTCTACCGGACGGGGGACCGGGTGCGCCGGCTGGGGGACGGGGCGATCGAGTTCGTGGGCCGCCTCGACCAGCAGGTCAAGATCCGCGGCTTCCGTATCGAGCCGGGGGAGATCGAAGCGGTGCTCGCCGGCTGCCCGGGAGTCGAGGCCTGCGTCGTTCTGGCCCGAAGGGACACGCCGGGAACGCCGGGAATGCCGGGAAATACCCGGTTGGTGGCCTATCTGGTGGCGAAGCCGGGGGAGCGGCTGGAGGAAGCGGGCGTCCGGGAGTACCTCAAGCGGTCGCTCCCCGAGTACATGCTGCCTGCGGCCTACCTGTTCCTCGCGGCTCTGCCGCTGACCCCGAACGGCAAGGTGGACCGGGCGTCGCTGCCAGCCCCGGATGGGGTGGAGCGGCGAGCGGATGGCTACGTGGCGCCGCGCGGTCCGGTCGAGGGCCTTCTGGTGGGGATCTGGGAGGAGGTGCTGGGGCGCGAGCGGGTAGGGGTTACGGACGACTTCTTCGCCCTCGGCGGGCATTCGCTCCTCGCCACCCAGGTAGCCTCCCGGGTGCGGCAGGCCTTCGGCGTGGAGCTGCCGCTCCATGACCTGTTCGATCGGCCGACGATCGCGAGCCTGGCGGCGGATCTCGACCGCCTGCTGCGCGGGACGGAGCGGGCGGACCTCCCGGCGGTGCCTCCCCTGCTGCCCCTGCCGCCGGAGCTTCGCGAGCCGCCGCCGGCGCTCTCGTTCGCCCAACAGCGTCTCTGGTTCCTCGACCAGCTGGCGCCGGGCGATCCGACCTACAACCTGTCCTGGGCGGCGCGGCTCCGCGGCGATCTCGCGGTCGGCCTGTTGCGCCGGGTCTTCGGCGAGGTGGTACGGCGGCACGAGGCGCTGCGGACGACCTTCGCGGACACGGGCCAAGACCCGGTCCAGGTGATCGCCGCGCCCCGGCCGGTGCCGCTGCCCGTGGTTTCCCTGGCGGGCCTGTCCGAGGAGACGCAGCAGGACGAGGTCCGGCGCCTGGCGACGGCGGCGGCCCTGCGCCCCTTCGACCTGTCGGCCGGCCCGCTGCTCCGGCTGGCCCTGCTCGGCCTCGCCGCCCGGGAGCACGTGCTGCTGGTGACGATGCACCACATCGTGGCGGACGGCTGGTCGATGGGGGTGCTGTTCCAGGAGATCGGGGCGCTCTACGACGCCTTCTCGCGCGGGGAAGGCTCGCCCCTGCCCGAGCTGCCGATCCAGTATGCCGACTTCGCCGCCTGGCAGCGGGGCTGGCTCGCGGGAGAGGTCCTGGAAGAGCAGCTGACCTACTGGCGCCGGCAGCTGGCGGGAGCGCCGCCCCGTCTGGAGCTGCCGTTCGATCGTCCCCGGCCGCCCGCGCCGCGCCACCGCGGAGGGCTGCGGCCGGCGCGGCTGGACGGGGAGCTGGCGCGAGACCTCGCGGCGTTTTGCCGGCACGAGGACGTGACGCCGTTCATGACCCTCCTCGCCGCCTTCGGAGTGCTCCTCGGCCGGCAGGCGAACCAGTCGGAGGTGCTGGTGGGGAGTCCGATCGCCAACCGCACCCACCGCGAGATCGAGGGTCTGATCGGCTTCTTCGTCAACACCCTGGTGCTGCGGGTGCCCCTGGGGTCCTTCGGCAGCCGGCCGAGCTTCCGGGATCTGCTGGGCCGGGTGCGGCAGGTGGCGCTCGACGCCTATACCCACCAGGACCTGCCCTTCGAGCGGCTGGTCGAGGAGGTGGCGACCGATCGCCGAGACCGCGGCGCCCGCGATGCGCGCGGACCGGCCCGCTCGCCGCTCTTCCAGGTGATGTTCGCGCTCCAGAACGCGCCGGCCGAGGGCGCGGCGCTGCCGGGCCTCACCCTCGACCTCCTTCCCTTGGAGGGAGGCGTCGCGAGAGCCGACCTGTCCCTGCTGTTCTACGACTCTCCCCAAGGCATCTCCGGGCTGCTCGAATACGACGCCGATCTCTTCGATCGCACGACCGCCGAGCGTTTGCTCGGTCGCTACGAGGGGTTGCTCCGGGGAGCGCTGGCCGCTCCGGATCGGGTGCTGTGGGACCTGCCGTTGCTGCTGCCGGGGGAGCGCGAGCAGGTGCTCCGGGAGTGGAACGACACCCGGAGCGAGTACTCGCGGGAGTCGAGCGTCCCGGCGCGGTTCGCAGTCCGGGTCCGAGAGCGGCCGGAGGCGCCGGCGATCCTGGGAGGGGAGGAGGAGTGGAGCTATGGCCGGCTGGACGAGGCGACGAACCGCCTGGCCTGGTATCTGCGCTCGCTGGGAGTGGGGGCGGAATCGCGGGTGGGAGTCGCGATGGAGCGCTCGGCGGAGCTGATCGTGGCTTTCCTCGCGATCCTCAAAGCCGGTGGGACCTACGTGCCGCTCGACACCGGCTACCCCGACGAGCGACTGCGCTTCCTGCTGGCGGACACCGGGGCCTCGGTGGCGCTGGTGCACGGCCGGACCCGGGAGCGCCTGGCGGCTCTGGGTTCGGCCGTGTCCCTGGTCTGCCTGGACGGCGACCGCGAAGCGATCGCGCGCTGGAGCGCCGCGGCGCCGCCGGGGCTCCCCCTGAGCGGGATCGCGGCCGAGCAGCTGGCCTACATCACCTACACCTCGGGCTCGACGGGTCAGCCGAAGGGGGTGGCGACACCGCACCGGGCGATCGTGCGCCTGGTCGAGGGGACCGACTACGTCCGGCTGGGACCGGCGGACCGGGTGGCGCACGCCGCGAACATCAGCTTCGACGCGGCGACGTTCGAGATCTGGGGAGCGCTGCTCGGCGGCGGCGCCGTGGTGGTGATCGAGCGCGAGGTGGTGCTTCGGCCGGCGGCTCTCTCTGCGCGTCTGCGCGAGATGGGGGTGACGGCGCTGTTTTTGACCACGGCGCTGTTCAACCAGGTGGTGCGGGAGGAGCCCGCGGCCTTCGGCGCGCTCTCCCATCTGCTGTTCGGCGGCGAGGCGGTGGACCCGGGCGCGGTGGCGCGGGCGCTCGCGGCGGGCGCGCCGGAGCGGCTGCTGCACGTCTACGGACCGACCGAGTCGACGACCTTCGCCGCCTGGCACGAGGTGCGGCAGGTGGCGCCCGGGGCGGGGACGGTGCCGATCGGTCTGCCGCTCGCCAACACGGCGCTCTACGTGCTGGACCCCTGGGGCGAGCCGGCGCCGCGCGGCCAGGTGGGGGAGCTGTACGTCGGCGGGGAGGGACTGGCGCGAGGCTATCTCCACCGCCCGGACCTGACGGCGGAGCGCTTCGTGCCCGACCCGTGGAGCGGGGAGGCGGGGGGGCGGCTCTACCGGACGGGGGACCTGGTGCGCCGGCGCTGGGATGGGGCGATCGAGTTCGTGGGCCGGGCGGATCACCAGGTCAAGATCCGTGGCTTCCGCATCGAGCCGGGGGAGATCGAGGCGGCGCTCGCCGGCTGCCCGGGAGTCGAGGCCGGCGTGGTTCTGGCGCGGCGGGACACGCCGCCCCATCTCCGTCTGGTGGCCTACCTGGTGGCGAAGCCGGGCGAACGGCTGGCGGAGGGAGAGGTCCGCGAATTCCTCAAGCGGTCGCTGCCCGACTACATGGTGCCCTCGGCTTATCTGTTCCTCAAGGCGCTGCCGCTGACGCCGAACGGCAAGGTGGACCGGGCGGCGCTACCCGCGCCGGCGGCGGAGGGAGCCGAGCCGGGAGCGGATTTCTACCTGGCGCCGCGCGGGCCGGTCGAGACGCTCCTGGTGGGGATCTGGGAAGAGATCCTGGGGCGCGAGCGGGTCGGGGTCGAGGACGACTTCTTCGCCTTGGGCGGGCATTCGCTCCTCGCGACCCAGCTGGCCTCCCGGGTGCGGCAGACCTTCGGGGTGGAGCTGCCGCTCCACGACCTGTTCCTCCGGCCGACGATCGCCGGTCTGGCGGCGGAGCTCGACCGCCGGCTCCACCGGGCGGAGCGAGCCGCGGTCCCGGCGGCCCCTCCCCTTCTTCCCCTCACGCCAGAGCTTCGTGCCCAGCCGCTGCCGCTCTCTTTCGCCCAGCAGCGTCTCTGGTTCCTCTACCAGCTGGCGCCCGGCGACCCGGCCTACAACATGCCCTGGGCGATGCGGGTGACCGGCGACCTCGACATCGACGTGCTTCGCCAGGTCTTCGGCGAGGTGGTACGGCGGCATGAGGCGCTGCGGACGACCTTCCTGGATTCCGCCCGGGGTCCGGCCCAGGTCCTCGCCGGCCGTCAGCCCGTCTCGCTTCCCGTCGTCTCCCTGGAGGACCTGCCCGAGGGGGCGAGGGAGGCCGTCGCCCTGCGCCTGGCCACGGCGGAGGGCCTGCGCCCCTTCGACCTTGCGGTCGGCCCGCTGCTCCGGCTGCTGCTCGTGCGCCTGCATCCACGGGAACACGTGCTGCTGATGGTGATGCACCACATCGTCTCGGACGGCTGGTCGATGGGCGTCCTGGTGCGGGAGATCGGCGTCCTGTACCCGGCGTTCTTGCGCGGGGAAAGCTCGCCGCTGCCGGCGTTGCCGGTCCAGTACGCGGACTTCGCGGTCTGGCAGCGGAGCTGGCTCTCGGGGGAGACCCTGGCGGCGCAACTGGACTACTGGCGCCGGCAGCTGGACGGGGCGCCCCGAACGCTCGAGCTGCCGACCGACCGCCCGCGGCCGGCGGTGCCGGGCCGCCGCGGCCAGCGGCAGCCCCTGGCGCTGGCCGCGAAGCTGTCGCAGGAGGTCGCGACTTTCAGCCGGCGCGAGGACGTGACGCCGTTCATGCTGCTCCTCGCCATTTTCGGAATCCTTCTGGCCAGGTCGGCGAACCAGCCGGAGGTGCTGGTGGGGAGCCCGATCGCCAACCGCACCCACCGCGACGCGGAACGGCTGATCGGGTTCTTCGTCAACACCCTGGTCTTGCGGGTGCCGCTCGGTCCCGCCGACCGCCGGCCGAGCTTCCGGGACCTCCTGGGCCGGGTGCGGCAGATGGCGCTCGACGCCTACACCCATCAGGACCTGCCGTTCGAGCGGGTGGTCGAGGAGGTGGTCGACGAGCGCCGAGACCGCGGTTATGGCCATTCGCCGCTTTTCCAGGTGATGTTCGGGCTGCAGAACGCTCCCGTCGAGGCCCTGGAGCTGCCCGGGCTCACCCTGCGCCTCCTGCCGGTGGAGGACGGCCTGGCGCGGTTCGACCTCGCCCTGATGCTCTTCGAGGCCGGGGCGGGCCTGGCGGGTGGTCTCGAATACGACATCGAGCTGTTCGACCGCACGACCGTCGAGCGCCTGCTCGGCCGCTACGCGGGGCTGCTCCAAGGGGCGATGACGGCTCCCGACCAGGCGATATGGGATCTGCCGTTCCTGCTGCCGGGCGAGCGCGAGCAGCTCCTCCGCGAATGGAACGACACGTGGAGCGAGTACCCGCGGGGGGCGAGCGTCCACGCGCTGTTCTCGGCCTGGGCGCGGGAGCGGCCCGCGGCGACGGCGGTGGTGGACGAGGGCCGGGAGTGGAGCTACGGAGAGCTGGCGGCGGCCGCCAACCGGCTGGCCTGGCACCTGCGGTCCCTGGGGGTGGGGAGAGAGTCGCTGGTGGGCGTTTCGATGGAGCGTTCGGCCGACCTCATCGTGGCGTTCCTGGGCATCTTGCAGGCCGGCGGAGCGTACGTGCCACTCGACCCCGGCTATCCCGACGAGCGGCTCGCCTTCATGCTGGCGGACACCGCGGCCCGCGTGGTGTTGGTGCACGGCCGGACGCGGGAACGCCTGGCCGGGCTGGCGGCCTCGCGGGACCCTTCCCCCTGGCGGCGGGTCTGCCTGGACCAGGATCGGGAGGCCATCGCCAGGTGGAGCCCGGCGGCGCTGACGGAGCGGACCTTGCCTGCCGAGCTGGCGCACGTGATCTACACCTCGGGATCGACGGGACGGCCGAAGGGGGTGGCGATCCTGCATCAGGGGATCGTGCGCCTGGTCCGGGGGACGAACTTCGTCCAGCTCCGCCCGGAGGACCGGCTGGCGCACGCCTCGAACATCAGCTTCGATGCGGCGACCTACGAGATCTGGGGAACGCTCTTGAACGGTTGCGCCCTGGTGGTGGTCAGCCGGAACGTGGCGCTGTCGCCACCGGCGCTGGCGCGGCTCCTCTCGGAGCAGCGAGTGACGGTGATGATGATGGCGACGGCGCTCTTCCACCAGGTGCTGCGGGAAGAACCGCTGGCCTTCCGATCGCTGCGCCACCTGGTGATCGGCGGGGAGGCCCTGGACCCGGTCGTGATCTCCCGGGTTCTCCGGGAGGGGGCGCCGGAGCGGCTGATCAACGGCTACGGCCCGGCCGAGAACACGACGGCCGCCACCTGGCACGAGGTGGGGGGGCTGGCGCCGGGGGCGTGGACGGTGCCGATCGGGCTGCCCATCGCCAATACCACGGCCCACGTGCTCGATCCGCGGGGGGAGCCGGCGGCCCTGGGTCAGCTCGGCGAGGTGCACCTCGGGGGGGACGGCCTGGCGCGCGGCTATCTCCACCGCCCGGAGCTGACGGCGGAGCGCTTCGTGCCCGATCCGTGGAGCCGGGAGCCGGGGGGGCGGCTCTATCGGACGGGGGACCTGGCGCGGCGGCGCTTCGATGGGGCGATGGAGTTCCTGGGGCGGGTCGACACGCAGGTCAAGATCCGCGGCTTCCGCATCGAACCGGGAGAGGTCGAGGCCGTGCTCGCCGGCTGCCCGGGGGTGAGGGAGTGCGCGGTCCTCGTGCACCGGGACGCGCCGGGGGGTGCCCGGCTGGTCGCCTACGTGGTCGCGACCGGGGGAGAGCCGCTGCGGGACGGGTCCGTTCGCGCCTATCTGCAGCAGGCCTTGCCGGAGTACATGGTGCCGGCCGCGTACCGGTTCCTGGAAGCGCTGCCCCTCACCCCGAACGGCAAGGTGGACCGGGCGGCGTTGCCCGCGGTGGCGGCCTGGGAAGAGCCCGGCGTGGAGGAAAGCTACGTCGCGTCGCGGAGCCCGAGCGAGTCGCTGCTGGCGGGGATCTGGGAGGAGCTGCTGGGGCGGGAGCGCGTGGGGGTGGAGGACGATTTCTTCGCCCTGGGCGGGCACTCGCTCCTCGCCACCCAGGTGGCCTCGCGGGTGCGGCGGGCGTTCGGGGTGGAGCTGCCCCTGGGCAGCCTGTTCGAGCGGACGACGATCGCGGACCTGGCGGCGGAGCTCGATTCCCGGCTGCGCGGCGACGCCGTGGATCCACTCCATACCATCCCTCCCCTCCAGCCGGTCGAACGGGGCCGCGACCTGCCGCTCTCCTTTGCCCAGCAGCGGCTCTGGTTCATCGACCAGATCGAGCCGGGCAACCCCACCTACAACGTGCCCATGGCCATCGCGCTCCACGGCGCCCTCACCGTCGAGCCTCTGCGGCGGGCTTTCGGCGAGGTGGTGCGACGGCACGAGGTGCTGCGGACCGGCTTCGCCCTGGGGCCGGACGGCCCGGTCCAGGTGATCGCTCCCCCCTGGGCTGTTCCGCTGCCGGTCGTCTCGCTCGCCGGGTTGCCCGTGGGTGAGAGACAGGCCGAGGCGCTGCGCCTGGCGGCCGCGGAGGCCCGGCATCGCTTCGACCTTCAGTCGGGGCCGCTCCTCCGGCTGCTTTTGGTGCGCCTTGCCGGGGCGGAGGGAGGAGAGCACGTCCTCCTGGTGACGGTCCATCACGTCGCCGCCGACGGCTGGTCGCTCCAGGTGCTGCTGCGCGAGGTCGTGGCCCTCTATGGAGCGTTCCAGCATGACGAGCCCTCGCCCCTGCCGGAGCTGCCGATCCAGTATGCCGACTTCGCGGTCTGGCAACGGGAGTGGCTCTCGGGAGAGGTGTTCGCGGCGCAGCTTTCCTACTGGCGCGAGCAGCTGGCCGAAGTACCGCGCCGGCTGGAGCTGCCCACCGACCGCCCGCGGCCGCTCGCGCCGAGCCACCGGGGCGGGGTGCGGCCGATCCTGCTCGACGCCTCCCTGTCGCGGGAGCTCGCCGCCCTGAGCCGGCGCGAGGGCGCGACCCTCTTCATGACCTGCCTCGCGGCGCTGGGCGTGCTCCTCGGCCGCTCGGTCCACCAGGAGAGCCTGCTGGTGGGGACGCCGATCGCCAACCGTACCCACCGGGAGATCGAGGGGCTGATCGGCTTCTTCGTCAACACCCTGGTGCTTGCGGTCGACCTCTCCGGCGGGCCGAGCTTCCGGCAGCTGCTGGAGCGGGTGCGTCGCTCGTCGCTCGGCGCCTTCACCCACCAGGACCTGCCGTTCGAGCGGCTGGTCGACGAGCTCGAACCCGACCGCGATCCGCGCCTGTCGCCGTTTTTCCAGGTGATGTACGCGCTCCACAACGCCCCGCCCGAGCCCCTGGCGCTGCCGGGCCTCGTCACCCGCGCTTTCGAGATCCCGGCGACGACCAGCAAGTTCGACCTGAGCCTCGACCTGGCGGCGGGAGGCGAGCGGATCGGCGGCGGCGTCGAGTACAGCGCCGACCTCTTCGACGCGACGACCATCGAGCGCACGATCGCCCGCCTCACCATCCTCCTGCGGGCGATCGTACACGATCCCGAGCGCCCGGTCGCCGATCTCCCGCTCCTCGCGCCGGCCGAGCGCCAGCAGGTCCTCCGCGAGTGGAACGACACCCGGTCCCCCTCCCCGGATCGCGCCGTCCACGCGAGCTTCGACCTTCAGGCCACGGCGCGGCCGGAGGCGGTGGCGGTGGTGACCGGGGGGTCGGACGTCCGCTGTCTGACCTACGGGGAGCTGCGGCGGCGCGCCAACCGGCTGGCGCGACACCTTCGGTCGCTGGGGGTCGGGCCGGAGGTGCCGGTGGGCCTTCTTCTCGAACGCTCGCCGGAGCTGATCGTGGGGCTCTTCGCCATCCTGAAGGCGGGCGGGGCCTATGTCCCCCTGGACCCCGACTATCCCGAGACGCGGCTCGGCTTCGTCCGCGAAGACTCCGGAATGCCGGTCGTCGTCACCCGCGAGCCGTTGGCCGGGCGGTTGTCCGGGATGCCGGTCGCGACCGTCCTCGTCGATCGCTGGGAGGAGATCGCGCGGCAGAGCCCCGAGGACCCGGAGCCCGCCGGTCCGCCGAACGGCCTGGCCTACGTCATCTACACCTCGGGCTCGACGGGAACCCCCAAGGGGGTGGGGGTCGAGCACTCGGCGCTCGCCGGCTACGTGGAAAGCGCCGGCGCGGCCTACGCGATCGAGCCCGGCGACCGGGTGCTGCAGTTCGCCTCGATCAGCTTCGACACCAGCGCCGAGGAGATCCACCCCTGCCTCACCCGCGGCGCCACCCTGGTGCTGCGCGATCCCGGAGCGGCGGGGATGATCGCCACCGCGAGCGGCTTCCTGGGTGCCGTCGAGAAGCTGGAGATCACCCATCTCGACCTGCCCACCGCCTACTGGCACGAGCTGGTGGCGAGCGGCGAGCCGGCCCTGGCGCTGCCGGCGAGCGTCCGGCTGGTGATCCTGGGCGGCGAGGAGGTACAGGCCGCCCGGCTCGCCACCTGGCGCGAGCGACTGCTGGAGACGCCGGTGCGGCTCCTCAATACCTACGGCCCGACCGAGGCGACCATCGTCGCCACCTGGCACGACCTGACCGTGTCCGGCGCCGCCGAGGCCGGCAGGGTGCCGATCGGCCGCGCCGTTCCCAACGTCCGCGCCCACGTCCTGGGCGACGACCTGGAACCGCTGCCGGTCGGGATCGACGGCGAGCTGTGGTTGGGCGGCGCCGGTCTCGCCCGGGGCTACCTGGGGCGGCCGGAGCTGACCGCCGAACGGTTCCGTCCCGACCCGTTTGCCCTGGCGGCCGGCGCCCGGTTCTACCGGACGGGAGACCTGGCGCGCCGGCTGCCGGACGGCAGCCTGCTGTTCCGGGGCCGGGCGGACGGCCAGGTCAAGCTCCGCGGCTTCCGCATCGAGCCGGGAGAGATCGAGGCGGTGCTGCGCGAGCATCCGGCGGTCCGCGAGGCGGTGGTGGCGGTGGTCAGCCGCGAGCGGCTGGCGGCCTATGTGGTGCCGGTTGCGACCGATGCCATCGAGGTGGAGGAGGTCGTTTCCCTGCGCACCTATCTGCAGCGGCGCCTGCCGCCGCACATGGTGCCCGCGGCGTTCGTGCGGCTGCCGGCCCTGCCGCTGACCGTACAGGGCAAGGTGGACCGGCGGGCGCTGCCCGAGCCGGAATGGGGCCGCCGGGAGGAGGGCGAGACCTTCGTCGCCCCGCGCACCGCGACCGAGGTCCTGCTGGCCGAGATCTGGCGGGAGCTCTTAGGCGTCGAGGCGGTCGGTCTCCACGACAATTTCTTCGCCCTGGGTGGCCACTCGCTCCTCGCCACGCGCCTCATGGCGCGGCTGCAGTCGCTGGGCCTCGGGGTCCCTCTGCGCTCGGTCTTCGAGGCGCCGACCCTGGCCGAGTTGGCGCGCGCCATCGAAACCGAGGGCGGAGCGGCGGGTGGGCTGTGGCCCGCGCTGCCGCTCGTCCCCCTCGCGCCGGAGGCGCTGCAGGGCGATCTGCCCCTCTCCTTCGCCCAGGAGCGGCTGTGGTTCCTCGACCAGCTGAACCCGGCCTCGGCGGTCTACAACATCCCCACCGCCTTCCGGCTCGACGGCGATCTCGACGTCCCCGCCTTCCAGGCGAGCCTCGGGGAGATCGTCCGCCGCCACGCGATCCTGCGCACCACCTTCGCCCGTATTGCCACCGCCGATCCCCGGCCGGTGCAGCGGATCGCGCCCACGGGGGAGGTCCCGCTGCCCTCTGTCGACCTCCGCGCTCTGGCCGCCGAGATCCGGGAGCCCGAGGTCGTGCGCCTCGGTCGCGAGGAGGCGGCGCGGCCGTTCGAGCTGGCGCGCGGACCGCTCCTCCGGGCCGTGCTTCTGCGCCTTGCGGCAGGCGAGCACGCCGCCCTCTTCACCGTGCATCACATCGTGGCCGACGGCTGGTCGATGGGCGTGCTCACCGTGGAGCTCCAGGCGCTCTACACGGCTTTCGTCCAGGGCCGGCCCTCGCCGCGATCACCGCTCCCCGAGCCGGCGCTCCAGTATGCCGACTTCGCCGCCTGGCAGCGGGACTGGCTCCAGGGGGAGACTTTGGATCGGCAGCTCGCCTACTGGCGCCAGCAGCTCGGCGGTGCGCCGGGGACGACGACCTTCCCGGCCGATCGCGCGCGGCCGGCGGTGCAGCGCTTCCGAGGCGCCCAGCGGGCCATGGTCTGGAGCGCGGAGCAGACGGCGGCTCTCACCGCCTGCGGCCGCCGCTCCGGCGCCACGGACTTCATGGTCCTGCTCGCCGGGCTCGCGGCTCTGCTGGCGCGCACCGGCGGCGAGGAGGACCTGGTGGTGGGCTCGCCGATCGCCGGTCGCACGAAGCGCGAGCTGGAGCCGCTGATCGGGCTGTTCCTGAACACCCTGGCCCTGCGCCTCGACCTCTCGGGCCGGCCTTCGTTCGCCACCCTGCTGTCGCGGGTGCGCGAGCGGACGCTCGCCGCCTTCACCCACCAGGACGTGCCGTTCGAGCGGATCGTGCAGGAGCTGGCGCCGGAGCGGAGCCTCGCCCAGGCGCCGCTCTTCCAGGTCCTCCTCGTGCTGCAGAACGCTCCGGCCGAAGCTTTCGTCCTGCCGGGGCTGACGCTGCGGCCGATGGCGACGGTCAACGACACCTCGAAGCTCGACGTGAGCCTGAACCTGGGAGAGGCGGGCGGGCGGCTCGCGGGTGGCTGGATCTACAACCGCGACCTGTTCGACGCGGCGACGATCGAGCGGCTCGCCGGGCAGCTCACGACCCTCGCCGCGGCGGCCTTCGCCACCCCGGAGCGGCCGCTCGCCGAGCTGCCGCTGCTCTCGCCGGCCGAAGCGCAACAGCTCGGCGAGTGGAACGCCACGAGCCAGATCTACGAACCGGCCGGGCGCAGCCTGCCCGAGCTGCTGGCGGAGCCGGCCGGGCGGATACCGGATTCGGTGGCGGTCCGTTTCGAAGCGGAGACCCTGACCTACGGCGAGCTCAGCCGGCAGGCGACGGCGCTGGCCGGGCGGCTGCGCGGGCTGGGCGTGGGACCGGAGGTCTGTGTGGGGATCGCCGCCGAGCGCTCGCTGGAGCTGGTGATCGGCCTCCTGGGTATTCTCCAGGCGGGTGGCGCCTACCTGCCGCTCGACCCGGCCTACCCGGCCGAGCGGCTGGCCTACATGCTCGGAAATGCCGGGGCGAAGGTGCTCCTGGTCCAGCCTCACCTCGCCCCGTTGTTCTCCGTGGACGACGTGCAGATCGTACCGCTCGACCGGCAAACAGGCCTGGATTCTCCTGGCATCGAGACGGCAGCCGGGCCGGACCACCTGGCCTACGTGCTCTACACCTCGGGCTCGACGGGACGGCCCAAGGGCGTGATGAACACCCACCGCGGGATCGTCAACCGGCTGCTCTGGATGCAGGCGCAGTACGGCCTGGGCGCCGCAGACCGGGTGCTCCAGAAGACGCCGATGAGCTTCGACGTCTCGGTGTGGGAATTCTTCTGGCCGCTTCTCACCGGCGCCCAGCTGGTGGTGGCCCGCCCGGGCGGGCATCAGGACCCGGCCTATCTGGTAGAGGAGATCGCCCGCCGGGAGATCACCACCCTGCATTTCGTCCCCTCGATGCTGCGGGCCTTCCTGGAGATCCCCGGCCTCGAGCGCTGCACCGCGCTGGCGCGGGTGTTCGCGAGCGGCGAGGCGCTGCCGGCCGAGCTCGAACGGCGCTACGTCTCGCGGCTTCCGGCTCCTCTCTACAACCTCTACGGACCGACCGAGGCGGCGGTCGACGTGACCCACTGGACCTGCGCGCCGGAAGAGGCGCGGAGCAGCGTGCCGATCGGTCGGCCGGTGGCCAACACCCGGATTCATCTCCTCGACCGCGAGCTGCGGCCGGTGCCGGTCAGCTCGCCCGGCGAGCTTTACATCGGCGGCGTGCAGGTGGCGCGGGGCTATCGCGGCCAGCCGGGCCTGACCGCGGAACGTTTCGTGCCCGACCCCTGGGGCGGTGCGGGCTCCCGGCTCTACCGGAGCGGCGACCTCGCCCGCTGGCTGCCGGACGGCGCCGTCGACTTCCTCGGCCGGACCGACACCCAAGTCAAGGTGCGGGGGTTCCGCATCGAGCTGGGGGAGATCGAGTCGGCCCTGCTCGCCTGCCCCGGAGTGCAGGAGGCGGTGGTCCTGGCGCGGCAGGAGGGCGGCGCCCTAGGCCTGCGGCTGGTCGCCTACGTGGCGGGCGAGGCGACCGCGGCCGAGCTGCGGGCAGCCCTGGCGCGGCAGCTGCCGGAGCACATGGTGCCCACCGCGTTCGTGGCGCTCCCCGCCCTTCCCCTGCTGCCCAACGGCAAGGTCGACCGCGGCGCCCTGGCGCGGCTGCCCATCGAGCCGGAAGGGCGCGGCACCGCAGCAGCCGAGCCGCCGCGCACCGCGCTCGAACGCGAGCTGGCCGCGCTCTTCGCCCAGGCCCTGGGGCACGATCGCTTCGGCATCCAGGACTCGTTCTTCGAGCTGGGCGGCAACTCGATCGCCGGCGCCATCCTGATCGCCCAGCTCCAGGAGCGGCTGGGCGAGATCGTCCACGTGGTCTCCCTGTTCGATCATCCGACGATCGCCGGCCTCGCCACCTATCTCACCCGCGAGCATGCCCCGGCGGTGGCGCGGCTCTGGGGGGAAACGGGCACGGCGGCCGAGGGGCCTCGGGAGACCGGGCGGGTACGGCTCGACGCCGCGCGGCTCACGGTTTTCCGCGACCTGATGGCGGCGTCGGCTCGGGAGGCGCGGGAAGAGGCGGAGCCGAAGAACCCGCGGGCGGTCTTCGTCCTGGCGCCGCCGCGTTCCGGCTCGACCCTGCTGCGCGTGCTCCTGGGCGGTCATCCGGGGCTCTTCGCGCCGCCGGAGCTGGAGCTGCTCAACTTCCCGACTCTCGCCGCGCGGAGTGCCACCTTCTCCGGGCGCGATGCCTTCCGGCTGGAGGGCGCGATCCGCGCCGTGATGGAGGCGCTGCGCTGCGGCGCCGAGGAGGCCCGGGAGATCGTCGCGAGATGTGAGGCCGAGGGCTGGTCGACCCTGCGCTTCTACGGCTGGCTGCAGGGCGCGCTCGGCGGGCGGATGCTGGTCGACAAGACGCCGAGCTACAGCTGGAGCCCGGCGGCGCTGGCGCGGGCGGAGGCCGGATTTGCCGAGCCGCTCTACGTCCACCTCGTGCGCCACCCGCTGGGGGCCCTCCATTCCTTCGAGGAGGCGAAGCTCGACCAGATCTTCTTCCCGCGGGCCGAGGGCTTCTCGCGCCGCGAGCTGGCCGAGCTCTCCTGGCAGGTGGGCAACGCGAACATCCTGGAGTTCCTGGCGACGATCCCCGCCGCGCGCCGGTTCACCCTCCACTTCGAGGCGCTGCTCGCGCATCCCGAGGCGCGGCTGACCGAGCTCTGCGACTTCCTGGGCGTCGGCTTCGAGCCGGAGATGCTCGACCCCTACGCCCGGCCGCAGGGGCGGATGACCGACGGCCTGCACGCCGCCTCGCGGATGCTCGGGGACGTCAAGTTCCACACCCATTCGGGGCTCAATGCCGGGGTGGCGGAGCGCTGGCGGGAGAGCCGCTCGGAGGACGAGCTGGGCGACGACACCCGGCGGCTCCACGCCGAGCTGGCCCGGCGCTCCGGCCGGGAGAGCGCTCCCGTTCCGCCCTCGCTTCCCTACTGCCTGGTGGGGCTAAAGCAGGGCGGCGCCCTGCGGCCGCTGTTCCTCGTCCATCCGGTCTTCGGCGACGTCCTCTTCTACCGCCACCTGGCGCGCGCGCTCGACCCGGAGCGGCCGGTCTACGGTTTCCAGTCGGTCGGTCTCGACGGGAGCGGCGAGCCGCTCACCCGCCTGGAGGAGATGGCCGCCACCTATCTGCAAGCTCTCCGCACGGTGCAACCTGCGGGGCCGTACCAACTCGCCGGCAGCTCGCTGGGCGGCGTGATCGCCTACGAGATGGCGCAGCAGCTGATCGAGCAAGGGGAGGAGGTGGCCTTCCTCGGGCTCCTCGATTCCTGGCTCCTCGATCCTTCGATCCCTGAGATGGAGGAAGCGGAGGCGGAGCGTGCCATCCTCGCCTACGGGGAGTCGGTGGGCGGCCTGCCCCCCTCGATCGGCCGGCGCGAGATCGAGCGGCTCGCCGAGATCCTGGTCAAGAACGGCCGCGCCCTGCGCGCCTACCGGCCGCGGCCCTACGCAGGGTCGCTCACCTATTTCCGGGCGACGGAGAACGTACCCGCGGAGCGGCCGGAGGACGTCTGGGACGCGCTCGTCGGCGGCCGCGCCGAGATCCATCGCGTACCCGGCGACCACATCTCGGTGCTCTTCCCGCCGCACGTCGCGGCCCTCGGCGCGCAGCTGGAGGAGATCCTCAAGCGCAGAGAGTTCCCGCTTCTCGTCTCGGAAAGCTTGCCTCTCCGTATCCCGGCGTGAGCGCCACGGGAATGGCCGCCTGCGGTGGCCGCAGGCTTCGCGTCAGAGCTACGGATGGATGTCGGCACCATGGAGGCAGCCGTTCGTGAACTCCGGCTGGAAGGTCGTCGAGCTGTCGGTGTGCGCACCCATGTGGCGGATAAAGCCGCGTGGTGCCGGTAGCGTACAGTCGCATTGCGACACGGGCGTGCCGACGTGCTGGGAATTGTCGACGTTGCCTGTCACCGTCCAGTCGGTGACCCCGTCGGCTACATAGCCGTACCCCATTCGGCTTCCCTGGAGGGTGTTGCCCGTCACCGATCCGCCCCAGTTGTAGAGGTCGACGTTCGGCTGGCAGAATAGCTTGTAGCCCATGGCGATGCCGAACTTCATGAAGGCGTTGGCGGTGATCGTGTTGCCGAAGACCTGGGTGCCGGAGAAGTTGCCGTCGTTGGTTCCCCACTGGTCGACCATGGCGATGCCGCTGATCGCCGATTGAGTGTTGGCGCGGATGTCGTTGTAGCGGATCGTACTTCCCGGAGCGCCGAAGATGACGATGCCGCCGTCCGTCACGTCCTGGATCAGGTTGAAGAGCACGTCCGAGTTGCTGCACTGGAGCGAGATGCCGTCCGCGTACTGCCCGGTGGCAAAGTATCCCGAGGGGCCGAGCTCGTTGTTGGTGATTTGCCCGTAGCTACAGCCGTTGCTATAGGCGCTCACACCGCGCTCGAAGACGATGGTGGACCATCCGCGCGCACCCCAAGCCTTGACGCTGTCGACGATCTGCCCGCTGGTCGGTCCGCCGAAGTGAATCAGCGCCTGGTTGTAACAAGCCTGGCCACCACAGCTCCCAAAGCGGTCGATGCCGCCGTCGATCCGGAGGTTCCTGAGTTGGACGTTGTCAGGAGCGACGATGGTGCCGCTCTGGACGTCCCAGCCGTTGGCCGCGAAAACGGCGGCGATCCCCGAATTGTTGACGTAGAGGAGAGCGCGGGTATCGTCCCGCGGGTTGCCCTCGGTGTAGACATAGATGTCGTCGTACTGGATCGGGAAGGTGAGCGTCTGATTGACGGCCCACACCGTGCTGGGGCAGAGAATTGCGCTCTGGCCGCTGTTGAGCTTCGCCTGGATCAGAGCTGCATCGTTGGTGACGCCGACCGTGCCGATGCACTGGGCGCAGAGCGGTGAGACAGCGAACAGCAAGAGCGTTCCTACAAGAGTTTTTCTCATGGCCGGTTCCTCTGTTGAGCTCCCCGTAGGCTTTTGGGGAGCGACACTACGTTGTGGACCGGTACACCCGGAACCGTGTCATAGCCACTCAGAAATCTTTGCAGGATTGAGACCAGGGGTCTCGGAGCCTGGGGGAGGCTCCCTGCTCCCGAAGGTCCCGATCTGGGGCTTGAAGCTCCCTTATCCAGTGCTCCGATAGTCTATCCGGCGGCCCGATAGTCTATCGGGCGCCCCGATAGTCTATGTTTTGCCAGAACCCCCTCTATCCTGGCGCCTAGCTCTCTATGTCTAGCCTGAAGCTCTCTATTTTTGCGGCAGGATAGACTATCGGGCGTCCCGATCGTCTATCTTTTGCCGGAACCCCTCTATCCTGGCGTGTAGCTGCCTATCCCGGAGCGTGGGCGCCTATCCGGTGCCGGAGAGCCCGATCCCGGTCAAAGGAGATCCCATCGCAGGATCGTCCCATCCTTCTCATGGTCGAGGCGGAAGACGTACGGCGGCTCGCGGCGGAGCGAGAAGCGGAACCGCGCTCCCGGTCCCGGCTCGCTCTCGACGATCCAGGCCTCGGCCTCCCCGGCGACGGTGGGGATCCCTTCCCTGCCCTTGACCCGGAACGAGAGCCACTCGATGTGGTCGGCCTGCTTCACCTCGAAGCTGGGGAGCTGGAAGAACGACCCCTCGTGGAGCGGGAAGGTCACCAGCAGGATGCCGTACATCCCCGTGAACTGGAAGACCGGCATCGCGAGCGGGAGGTCCCTCTCCTCGACTCCGCCGGCCGGGGTCGCCCGGTGCCGGTGCCGGACGCGGGTGCCGTCGAACACGAGATGCTCGAAGCTGCCCTTCGAGCTCTCCTCCTCGGAGAGGATCGGCGCCATGGTTGCCGGGTCGGCGACGTTGACGTACCGGAACCGGGTGGCGCCGAAGATCGCCGTCTGGGTGCGCCGTACGGCCGGGCGGCCGTTTTGCTCCTCGATCTCGACCCGGTCCGCCCAGTCGCCGACCTTCCGGGTCGTCCCGTCCGGCTTGAGCTGGCCGACCGACCACTCGCTGGTATACGGCTCGAGAAACGAGCCATCCACTGCCGGATCGCCCGGCCGAAGCACGGTCGGCTCCGCAGTGTTCTTGAGAGCGTTCACAATTGGCTCAGTTCCAGGGCAGTATAGCGAAAGCTTCCAACGTCCCGCCTGGCCGCCCCACGGGCGCTAACTTTGCCTCCCATTCCCGCTCTGATCTCTGAACCTCTGAGCGGAGGCGGTAGAGACGTTCCCAGGTCGTAACGATACCGCCCCGCAGTCCACGGGGACCGCGGGACGTCTCCGGATCGGGAGGCCGTCCCCTACACGCGCCTTCTCCCGTCGGCCGGTCCTACCGGAAACGGGCCGTCCGTGGCTCCGGCGGAGACGGCCCGCGGTCCCCTTGGACTGCGGGGCGATATCGTTCAGGACCTGGGCCGTCTCTACCGCAGACCGGACACCTCTTTCCACTAAGTAGGCGTACAGGCAGTATAGCGAAAGCTCCCGCCCGTCCCGCCTGGAGCGCCGAGACCCACTATGGAATCGGCACCGGCCCGAGCGCGGTTGTGCACTCCGCGATTCCCTGAAGCTCTGGAGATCCCTTGAATTGTGATTGCCGGGGAAAGACCGAGGAATGAGCCCCGAGACGAATACCGACGACACCGACTCCCACGACAACATCGAGCTCCTCTGCGAGCTGTCGCCCATGCAGCAGGCGATGCTGTTCCACAGCCTGCTGGCCCCCGGCTCCGGCGTCTACGTGGTGCAGCTGGCCCTGCGTTTGACCGGCCCGCTCGACGTCATCGCCTTGGAGCGGGCCTTCCGGCACGTCGTCGCGCGACACGGCATCCTGCGCACGGCCTTCCACTGGGAGGAGCTGGAGAAGCCGCTCCAGGTGGTCTACCGCGAGGTCGATTTAGCGATCGCTCGCGAGTCGTGGCGGGAGCTTGACGCGGCCGAGCAGCGGGCGCGGCTTGAACGCTATCTGGACGCCGACCGCGAGCGGGGGTTCGAGCTCACGGCGGCGCCCCTGATGCGGCTGGCCCTCTTCGAGCTGGAGCCGGGCGTCCATCAGCTGGTCTGGACCCAGCACCACCTGCTGGTCGACGGCTGGTCGCGAGGGCAGCTGCTCGCCGAGTTGTTCACCGCCTACCGACAGCTCGCCGCCGGCAGCACGCCCTGGCAGGAGCGGCCGCGGGGCTTCGACGCATACATCGCCTGGCTCCAGGAGCAGGACCTGGCGGAGGCCGAGGCGTTCTGGCGGCGGTTTCTCTCGGGGTTCACCTCACCGACCTTCGTGGCCGGGGGAGAGGAGAAATCCGGTCCGAGCTACCGGGAGTCGCGGCGGCAGGAGCGCGCGCTGTCGGCAGAAACGACCGCGTCTCTGCGCGAGGTGGCGCGGCGGCACCGGTTGACGCTCAACACCCTGGTGCAGGGGGCCTGGGCGCTGCTTCTGGCGCGGGCGAGTGGGAGTGGCGACGTGGTCTTCGGCACCACGGTCTCCGGCCGGCCGGCGGACCTGCCGGGAGTGGAGTCGATCGTCGGCCCGTTCATCAACACGCAGCCGATGCGGGTGGAGGTGACGCCGGAGCGGCGGCTCGCGGAGTGGCTCGCCGGTCTCCAGGAGCGCCAGGTGGAGATGCGGCTCTTCGAGTACGCGCCGCTGGTCGAGGTGCAGCAGTGGAGCGAGCTGGCTTCCGGGGTGCCGCTGTTCGATCACCTCCTGGTGTTCGAGAACCTGCCGCCGCAGAGCGAGCTGTCGAGGCGGGTGCCGGAGCTGCAGGTCTCGGAGGTCACGGCCAACGAGCTGACGAACTACCCGCTGAACGTGGTGGTCGTTCCCGGGGCCGAGCTTTCGCTCACGATGCTCTACGACTCGGGCCGTTTCGACGCCAGCACGATCTCGCGGCGGGTCGAGCATCTGGCGGGTCTCCTGGCGACGTTCGCGGCCGATCCGGACCGGGCGGTGGGGGAGCTGCCGGTGCTGCTGCCGGCGGAGCGCCAGCAGGCGCGGGTCGAGTGGAACGACACGGCGAGCGCCTTCGCGTGGGAGGCGAACGTCCTCACGCTGTTCGCGGCGCAGGTGGCGGTGGGGCCGCAGGCGACGGCGGTGGTGGGCATAGGCGCTAACTTTGGCCGTAGAGAGGGGCCGGGCGGGGTTCCTCCCCCCTGGGAGGGGGAGGGTTGGGAAAGGGGGGAGGGCAGGAGGGGGGTGGCTGCGGACCGGAACGCCCCCCTCCTAGCCTCCCCCCTGATCCAACCACCGCCCTCCCAGGGGGGAGGGACCCTCCGCCCGGCCGCCGCGGAGCCAAAGTTAGCGCCTATGGCGGTGGTGGGGGAGGGCGGGGAGGAGTGGAACTACGGGCGGCTGGACGAAGCCTCGAACCGTTTGGCACGGCACCTTGTCCGGCTGGGCGTGGGAGTGGGCAGCGCGGTGGGGATCTCCCTGGAGCGCTCGCCCGAGCTGATCCTGGGGATGCTCGCGATCCTGAAGGCCGGCGGCGCCTACGTGCCGCTCGACGCCGGCTATCCGGATGAGCGGCTGGCCTTCATGCTGGAAGACACGGGGGCAAAGCTGGCTCTCGTACAGGCTTCCACCCGGGATCGCCTGGCCGGGCTGGCGCCCATCGTGCCGATCGAGGACGGCGCCTGGCAGGCGGAGAGCGCGGCTCCGCTCGCGGTGCGGGTGCCGGCCGCGAGCCTGGCCTACGTCATCTACACCTCGGGCTCGACGGGACGGCCGAAGGGGGTGGCGGTGCCGCACCGCGCGATTGCTCGCCTGGTCCGCGAGACGAATTTCGCGCAGCTGGGCCCGGACGATCGGGTGGGGCACGCCTCGAACATCAGCTTCGACGCGGCGACGTTCGAGATCTGGGGAGCGCTCTTGAACGGCGGGGCGGTGGTGGTGATCGGCAAGGAGGTAGCGCTGTCGCCTGCGGAGCTGGCGTTGAAGCTGCGCGCCGAGCGGATCACGACGCTCTTCCTCACCACGGCGTTGTTCAACCAGGTGGCGCGGGAGGAGCCCGCGGCTTTCCGGACTCTGCGCCACTTGCTGTTCGGCGGCGAGGCGGTAGACCCGGGCTCGGTGGCGCGGGTGCTGGCAGAAGGCGCGCCGGAGCGGCTGCTCCACGTCTACGGTCCGACCGAGAGCACGACCTATGCGACCTGGCACCGGGTGCGGGAAGTCGAGGAGGGGAGCACGGTGCCGATCGGCGAGCCGCTGGCGAATACGACGGGCTATGTGCTCGACGCCTGGCAGGGGCTCTCGGCGCTGGGCGAAGTGGGGGAGCTCTACCTCGGCGGCGAGGGCCTCGCGTGGGGCTATCTGAATCGTCCGGAGCTGACGGCGGAACGGTTCGTGCCTAACCCTTGGAGCGGGGAGGCGGGGGAACGGCTCTACCGGACGGGGGACCTGGTGCGCCGTCGTTTCGACGGGGCGATCGAGTTCGTGGGCCGGGTGGACCATCAGGTCAAGATCCGCGGCTTCCGCATCGAGCTGGGGGAGATCGAGGCCGATCTGGCGGCGCTGCCGGGAGTCGTGGACTGCGTCGTGCTGGCGCGGCGGGACTCTCCCGGGGACGCCCGGCTGGTGGCCTACGTGGTGCCGGCGGCCGGGGCTTCCCTCGACGAGAACGCTCTACGGGCCGGGCTGCAGCACGCGCTGCCGGACTACATGCTGCCGGGGGCGTTCGTCTTCCTGGAAGCGCTGCCTCTCACCCCGAATGGCAAGCTGGATCGGGCCGCCCTGCCGGAGCCCGGCAGGGGAGGCAGGGAGGAAGGGTACGTCGCGCCGCGCGATCCGGTCGAGGGAGTGCTGGTGGGGATCTGGGAAGAGGTGCTGGGGCGCGAGCGGGTGGGGGTGGAGGACGACTTCTTCGCCCTGGGCGGGCATTCTCTCCTGGCGACGCAGGTGATGTCGCGGATGCGCGGAGCGTTCCAGGTGGAGCTGCCACTGCGCCAGCTGTTCGAGGGGCCGACGATCGCGCAGCTGGCGCGCGCGGTATCGGCTACTCGGCAGGTTGAGGTGGATACGGCGGCCCCTCCCATCGTGCCGGTTCCGCGCGATCGGGACCTGCCGCTGTCTTTTGCGCAGCAGCGGCTGTGGTTCCTCGACCAACTGGAGCCGGGCAACCCGGCCTACAACGTGCCCTGGGCGGCCCGGCTGCTGACCGACTCTGGCGCGCTCGACGTCCACCTGCTGCGGCGGATCTTCGCCGCGGTGGTGCGGCGGCACGAGGCGCTGCGCACGACCTTCTCGGCTTCCGAGCGGGGTCCGGTGCAGAGGGTGCAGGCGGACCTGCCCGTTCCCATTCCCGTGATCTCTCTGGAGGGGCTTCTGCAAGCGGTGCAGCCGTCGGAGATCCGGCGTCTGGCGGTGGCGGAGGCCCGGCGCTCTTTCGACCTGTCGCGTGGGCCGCTGCTGCGCCTGACCCTGCTCCGCCTCTCCGGTCGAGAGCATGTGCTGCTGGTGACGATGCACCACATCGTCTCGGACGGCTGGTCGATGGGAGTGCTGCTGCGCGAGGTGATGGCGCTCTACGCGGCGTCTCCGCTGCCGGATCTGCCCATCCAATATGCCGACTTCGCGGTCTGGCAGCGGGCCTGGCTCTCGGGGGCGGTGCTGGAAGCCCAGCTCTCCTACTGGCGCGAGCAGCTGGCCGGAGCGCCCCAGCGGCTGGAGCTCGCGACCGACCGGCCGCGACCGGTATCGCCCACCCACCGCGCGGGGCTCGCGCGCCTCGGTCTCGACCGGCAGGTGGCGGCGGCCCTCGCGGTGTTCAGCCGGTCCGAGGGCGTGACGCTCTACATGACGCTCCTCGCGGCGCTCGGGGTGCTGCTGGGACGTTCCGCGCACCAGGAGGAAGTCCTGGTGGGGAGCCCGATCGCCAATCGCACCCAGCGCGATACGGAAGGATTGATCGGCTTTTTCGTCAACACCCTGGTGCTGCGGGTGGATCTCCAGGCTGCTCCGAGCGGCCGGGAGCTTCTGGGGCGGGTGCGGCAGACGGCGCTCGACGCCTACGCTCATCAGGATCTGCCGTTCGAGCGGCTGGTCGAGGAGGTGGTGCCGGAGCGCAACCTCGGGCACTCGCCGCTCTTCCAGGTGATGTTCGCTTTGCAGAACGCTCCGGTCGAGCGGCTTGCCGTGCCGGGGCTCACTCTGCTGCCTTTGGCGCCGGAGCCCGGGGTGGCGAAGTTCGACCTCACCCTGACGTTCGAAGAGACGCCGGCGGGCCTCTCGGGCCTCGCGGAGTACGACGCCGAGATCTTCGACGCAACGAGCATCGAACGCCTGCTGGCGCGCTTCACGCCGCTGCTTGCGGCGACGATGGACGATGCGGAGCGGCCGATCGGCGAGCTGCCGCTGTTGCTGCCCGGCGAGCGGGAGCAGCTGGCCTGCGAGTGGAACGACACCTGGAGCGACTACCCGCGGGAGTTGAGCGTCCACGCGCTGTTCGCGGCTCAGGCGGAGGCGACCCCGGGGGCTCTGGCGGTGGTGGAGGGAGAAGAGGAGTGGAGCTACGGTCGCCTCGCGGCGGCGGCCTACCGCCTTGCCTGGCATCTGCGCTCGCTGGGTGTGGGGCCGGAGTCGCGGGTGGGCGTGGCGCTGGAGCGCTCGGCGGAGCTGATCGTGGCCTTCCTGGGAGTTCTCGCGGCAGGCGGGGTTTACGTGCCGCTCGATCCCGGCTATCCCGACGAACGGCTGCGCTTCATGCTGGAGGACACCGGGGCCTCGGTGGTCTTGGTGCACGGCAGGACCCGGGAACGCCTGGAGAGCCTCTCCGTATCGGCGTCCCTCGTCTGCCTCGACCGGGACCGCGAGGCGATCGCGAAGTGGAGGGCGACGCCGCCGCCGGATTCAACGGCGGCGGAGCAGCTGGCCTACGTCATCTACACCTCGGGCTCGACAGGTCGGCCGAAGGGGGTGGCGGTCGCGCACCGGGCGATCGTGCGGCTGGTCCGGGAGACCAACTTCGTCCAGCTGGGTCCCGAAGACCGGGTGGCGCATGCCTCGAACATCAGCTTCGACGCGGCGACCTTCGAGATCTGGGGAGCGCTCCTATCCGGTGGCGCCGTGGTGGTGATCGAGCGCGAGGTGGTGCTCTCGCCGGTCGCTCTCGCCGCGCGGCTGCGCGAGGCAGGGGTGACGGCGATGTTCCTGACCACGGCCCTCTTCAACCAGGTGGTGCGGGAGGAGCCCGGAGCCTTCTATCCGTTGCGCCATCTGCTCTTCGGCGGCGAGGCGGCGGACCCCGGCGCGGTGGCGCGGGCGCTGGCCGAGGGGGCGCCGGAGCGGCTGTTGCACGTCTATGGTCCGACCGAGTCGACGACCTACGCGACCTGGCACGAGGTGCGGGAGGTGGCGCCGGGCGCGGCGACGGTGCCGATCGGCCAGCCGCTCGCCAACACGACGCTCTACCTGCTGGTGCCGGATCTGGAGCTGGCGCCGCTCGGTCAGCTGGGCGAGCTGTGCATCGGCGGCGAGGGTCTGGCGCGGGGCTACCTCAACCGTCCGGAGCTGACGGCGGAGAGGTTCGTGCCCGACCCGTGGAGCCGGGAGCCGGGCGGACGGCTCTATCGGACGGGGGACCGGGTGCGGCGGCGCGGAGACGGGGCGATCGAGTTCGTGGGCCGCCTCGATCAGCAGGTCAAGATCCGCGGCTTCCGCATCGAGCCGGGGGAGATCGAGGCGGTGCTCGCCGGCTGCCCGGGAGTCGAGGCGTGCGTCGTGCTGGCCCGGCGGGACACGCCGGGCACGCCGGCAATGCCGGCAATGCCGGCCAATACCCGGCTGGTGGCCTACCTGGTGGCGAAGCCGGGGGAGCGGCTGGAGGAGGCGAGCGTCCGGGAGTATCTCCAGGGGACGCTCCCCGAGTACATGCTGCCCGCCGTCTACCTGTTCCTGGAGGCCTTGCCCCTGACGCCGAACGGCAAGGTGGACCGGGCGTCGCTGCCAGCACCGGAAGAGGTGGAGCGGCAAGCGGACGGCTACGTGGCGCCGAAAGGCCCGGTCGAGAGGCTGTTGGTGGGGATCTGGGAGAAGGTGCTGGGTCGCGAGCGGGTGGGGGTCACGGACGACTTCTTCGCCCTGGGCGGGCACTCTCTCCTGGCGACGCAGGTGGCGTCCCGGGTGCGCCAGACGTTCGGGGTGGAGCTGCCGCTCCACGAGCTGTTCGATCGGCCGACGATCGCAGCGCTCGCGGCGCAGCTCGACCTCCTGCTGCACGGGGCGAAGCGCCCGGTGGCCCCTCCCCTCCTGCCCCTGCCGCCGGAGCTTCGCGCGCCGCCGCTGGCGCTCTCCTTCGCCCAGCAGCGCCTCTGGTTCGTCGACCAGCTCGCGCCGGGCGATCCGACCTACAACCTGCCCTGGGCGGCGCGGCTCGGCGGCGATCTCGCGGTCGGCCGGCTGCGCCAGGTCTGGAGCGAGCTGGTGCGGCGGCACGAGGCGCTGCGGACGACCTTCGCGGAATCAGGCCAGGGCCCGGTCCAGGTCATCGCCGCGCCCCGGCCGGTACCGTTGCCCGTGGTCTCCCTGGAGGACCTGCCGGCGGTGGAGCAGGATGCCGAGGTCCGGCGCCTGGCGCGGGCGGAGGCCCTGCGGACCTTCGACCTGGCGGCGGGACCGTTGCTCCGGCTGACCCTCCTGGGCCTCGCCGCTCGCCAGCACGTGCTGCTGGTCACCCTGCACCACGTCGTCGCCGACGGCTGGTCGATGGGGGTGATGCAGCGGGAGATGGCGCTCCTCTATGGGGCGTTCTCGCGCGGCGAAGGCTCGCCCCTGCCGGAGCTGCCGGTCCAGTACGCCGACTTCGCCGCCTGGCAGCGGGGCTGGCTCGCCGGCGACGTCCTGGAGGAGCAGCTGGCCTACTGGCGACGGCAGCTGGCCGGCGCGCCGCTCCGGCTGGAGCTGCCGTTCGACCGGCCGCGACCGCTCAGCCCCAGCCATCGCGGGGGTCTGCGGCCGGCGCGGCTGGGAGGGGAGCTGGCGCAGGAGGTCGCGGCCTTTTCCCGGCAGGAGGACGTGACGCCGTTCATGACCCTCCTCGCCGCGTTCGGGGTGCTGCTGGGCCGGCAGGCGAATCAGCCGGAGGTCCTGGTGGGCGTGCCGATCGCCAACCGCACCCACCGCGAGATCGAGGGGCTGATCGGGTTCTTCGTCAACACCCTGGTGTTGCGAGTGCCCCTGGGGTCCTTCGGTGGCCGGCCGAGCTTCCGGGACCTGCTGGGGCGGGTGCGGCAGGTGGCGATCGACGCCTACGCTCACCAGGACCTGCCGTTCGAGCGGCTGGTCGAGGAGGTGGCGAGCGAGCGCGGCGCCCGCGCGCCGCTCTTCCAGGTGATGTTCGCGCTCCAGAACCGGCCCGGCGAGGGGGCGGAGCTGCCGGGCCTCACCCTCGATCTCCTCCCCCTGGAGGGAGGCGTCGCGCGGGCCGACCTCTCCCTGATGTTCTACGAATCCCCCCAAGGCATCGCGGGGCTGCTCGAGTACGACGCCGACCTCTTCGATCGCACCAGCGTCGAGCGCCTGCTCGGCCGCTACGAGGGGCTGCTGCGGGGAGCGCTGGTCGACCCGGAGCGGACGCTGTGGGACCTGCCGCTGCTGCTGCCGGGGGAGCGCGAGCAGGTGCTCCGGGAGTGGAACGACACGCGGAGCGAGTATCCGCGGGAGTCGAGCGTCCCGGCGCTCTTCGGCGACCAGGCTCGCGCGCGGCCGGGAGCGCCGGCGGTGCTGGAAGGGGACGCCGAGCAGAGCGGTACGAAGGAAACGTGGAGCTACGGCCGGCTCGACGGTGCGGCCAACCGGCTGGCCTGGCATCTGCTCTCCCTGGGGGTGGGCGCGGAATCGCCGGTGGGGGTCGCGATGGAGCGCTCGGCGGAGCTGATCGTGGCTCTCCTCGCCATCCTCAAGGCGGGCGGGGTCTACGTGCCGCTCGATCCGGGCTACCCCGACGAGCGGCTGCGCTTCATGCTGGAGGACTCCGGGGCTTCCGTGGTGTTGGTGCACGGCCGGACCCGGGAGCGCCTGGCCACCCTGGGCTCGCCGGTGTCCCTGGTCTGCCTGGAAGGAGACCGCGAAGCGATCGCGCTCCGGAGCGCCGCTGCACCGCCGGCGCTCTCCCCGAACGGGATCGCGGCGGAGCAGCTGGCGTACATCACCTACACCTCGGGCTCGACCGGACGGTCCAAGGGGGTGGCGGTGACGCACCGGGCGGTCGTGCGCCTGGTCCTCGGGACAAATTACCTCCGGCTGGGGCCGGCGGACCGGGTGGGGCACGCCTCGAACATCAACTTCGACGCGGCGACGTTCGAGGTCTGGGGGCCGCTCCTCAGAGGCGCCGCCGTCGTGGTCATCGAGCGCGAGGTGGTGCTGAGGCCGGCCGCGCTCGCCGCGCGCCTGCGCGAGACCGGGGTGACGGTGCTGTTTTTGACCACGGCGCTGTTCAACCAGGTGGTGCGGGAAGAGCCGGGAGCCTTCCGCTCGCTCTCCCACCTGCTGTTCGGCGGCGAGGCGGTCGACCCCGGCGCGGTGGCGCGGGCGCTCGCCCTAGGCGCGCCGGAGCGGCTGCTGCACCTCTACGGCCCCACCGAGTCGACGACCTTCGCGGCCTGGCACGCGGTGCGGGAGGTGGCGCCCGGGGCGGCGACGGTGCCGATCGGCCTGCCGGTCGCCAACACGACCCTCTACGTGCTGGACCCCTGGGGCGAGCCGGCACCTGCGGGCCAGGTGGGGGAGCTGTACATTGGCGGGGAAGGGCTGGCGCGGGGCTATCTCCACCGGCCGGCGCTGACCGCGGAGCGCTTCGTGCCCGACCCGTGGGGCGGAGAGGGGGGTGGGCGGCTCTACCGGACGGGGGACCGGGTGCGCCGGCGCCCGGACGGACCGATCGAGTTCGTGGGCCGCCTCGACCACCAGGTCAAGATCCGTGGCTTCCGCATCGAGCCGGGGGAGGTCGAGGCGGCGCTCGCCGGCTGCCCGGGAGTCGAGGCCTGCGTCGTCCTGGCGCGGCGGGACACGCCCGGGTCCCCTCGATTGGTGGCCTACCTGGTGGCGAAGCCGGGCGAACGGCTGGCGGAGGGAGAGGTCCGCGAGCACCTCAAGCGATCGCTGCCCGACTACATGCTGCCCTCGGCCTGCCTGTTTCTCCCGGCTCTGCCGCTGACGCCGAACGGCAAGCTTGACCGGGCGGCGCTCCCCGCGCCGGAGGCGGAGGGAGCAGAGCCGGGAGCGGCAGTCTACGTGGCGCCGCGCGGGCCGGTCGAGACGCTCCTGGTGGGGATCTGGGAGGAGATCCTGGGACGCGAGCGGGTCGGGGTCGAGGACGACTTCTTCGCCCTGGGCGGGCATTCGCTCCTCGCCACCCAGCTGGCCTCCCGGATCCGGCGGGCCTTCGGGGTGGAGCTGCCGCTCCACGACCTGTTCCTGCGGCCGACCATCGCCGGTCTCGCGGCGGAGCTCGACCACCGGCTGCGCCAGGCGGAGCGGGATGGGACCGCGGAGGCCTCCCGCCTCGCCATCCCCAGGACCTCGCGCGACGAGGACCTGCCGCTCTCGTTCGCCCAGCACCGGCTGTGGTTCATCGAACAGCTGGAGCCCGGGAGCTCCGCCTACAACATGCCCTCCGCCCACCGTGCGAGCGGTCCCCTGGATGCCTTGGCGCTCGCCGCGAGCTTCAGCGAGCTGGTGCGCCGCCACGAGGTCCTGCGCACCGTCTTCCGCCCCGGCGAGAAGGGGCCGGTGCAGGGGATCGGAGCGCCCTGGGAGGTCGCGCTGCCGCGGGTCGACCTCTCGCTCCTGGACGAGCCCGGGCGCGGCACCGAGGCCCTGCGGCTGATCGCGGAGGAGGCCCGCCAGCCGTTCGACCTGACGGCGGGGCCGCTCCTGCGCACGATCCTGCTCCGGCTGGAGGAGGAGGAGCACGTGCTGCTCGTCGACCTCCACCACATCGCCGGCGACGGCTGGTCGGCCGGCGTGCTGATCCGTGAGGTGACGACGCTCTACGAGGCCTTCCACCAGGGGCGGCCGAGCCCGCTGCCCGAGCTGGCGATCCAGTACGCGGACTTCGCGGCCTGGCAGCGGCGGTGGCTCTCCGGTCCGGTGCTCGAAGGCGAGATCGCCTGGTGGCGCGAGCGGCTGGCCGGCGCTCCGCCGGTGCTCGATCTGCCCACCGACCGGCCGCGGCCGCCGGTCCAGAGCTTCCGCGGCAGCAGCCAGCCCCTGCGCTTCGCGATCGGCACCGCGGCCGTCGTGCCGAGCTTCTGCCGGCGCTCGGGGGTGACGCCGTTCATCCTCCTGCTGGGGGTTTTCGAGACGCTGCTCTGGCGCTACACCGGCGAGGTGGACCTCTCGATGGGCACGCCCATCGCCGGCCGCAACCGCCTGGAGACGGAGGGCTTGATCGGCTTCTTCGTCAACACCCTGGTGCTGCGCACCGACCTCGCGGGAGATCCGGCGTTCGGCGAGCTGCTCGTCCGCCTGCGCCGGGTGGTGCTCGACGCCTACTCCCACCAGGACCTGCCGTTCGAGGTGCTGGTCGAGGCGCTGCAGCCGAAGCGGAGCCTCGCCTACGAGCCGCTGTTCCAGGTGATGACCGACTTCCACAACCTGCCGGCGGCGGGGACCGCTTTTTCGGGCCTGCGCTGGCGGGCGATCGAGAGCGAGCAGCAGAGGGTCCACTTCGATCTCACCCTGACCGGCGAGGAGAGCGGCGGCCTCTCCGGCCGGCTGGAGTACCGGACGGACCTCTTCGACGGCACGACGATCCGGCGCCTGGCGGAGCACCTGCAGGCCCTGCTCGCCGGGGTGTTGGAGGACGGGGCGCGGCGGCTCTCGGAGCTGCCGCTCCTCGTCGCCGGCGAGCGCCAGCAGCTGCTCGCCGAGTGGCACGGCGGCGCCCGTTTCGACGTCGACGTCCTCCACCAGCGGTTCGCGCGGCAGGCGGCGCGGCTCCCCGCGGAGCTGGCGCTGGTCTCGGGGGTCGAGGCGCTCAGCTACCGGGATCTCGACCGGCGGACCAACCGCCTGGCCCGGCGGCTGCAGCGGCTCGGGGTGGGGCCGGAGGTCGTCGTGGGGATCTGCCTCGAACGCTCTCCCCAGCTGGTGGTGGCGATGCTCGCGGTGCTCAAGGCGGGCGGCGCCTACCTGCCGCTCGACCCGGCCTATCCGCCGGAGCGGCTGGCCTTCATGTTGGGCGACTCCGGGGCGCGGGTGATCGTGACCGAGAGCCGGTCGGCCGGCGCGCTGCCCGCCCACGACCTTCCAGGCGCCACGATCGTCGAGCTCGACGCGGCGGGCCTGGAGGCGGACGATGCTGGCGATGCGGGCGATGCGGGGCCGGTCGCGAGCGCGGTGGGGCCGGAGAACCTGGCCTACGTGATCTACACCTCGGGCTCGACCGGACGGCCGCGGGGCGTGCTGGTGACGCACGGCAACGTCAGCCGGCTGCTCGATGCGACGGAGGCCTGGTTCGGCTTCGACGAGAAAGACGTCTGGACGCTCTTCCACTCCTATGCCTTCGACTTCTCGGTCTGGGAGCTGTGGGGCGCTCTCGCCTACGGTGGGCGGCTGGTGGTGGTGCCCTACTGGGTGAGCCGCTCGCCGGAGAGCTTCTACCAGCTGCTGGTCGAGGAGGGGGTGACGGTGCTCAACCAGACGCCCTCGGCCTTCCGCCAGCTGCTGCCGGCGATATTGGCCGAAGAGGCGGTGGGAGTATCTCCCGATCTCGCCCTGCGCCGGGTGATCTTCGGCGGCGAGGCCCTGGACCTCGCGAGCCTCGCGCCCTGGGTGGCGCGGCACGGCGCCCGGCGGCCGCTCCTCGTCAACATGTACGGGATCACCGAGACGACCGTGCACGTCACCTATCGGCCGCTCGCCGAGGCCGACGTGCGGGACGGGGTGGGGAGCCTGATCGGCGAAGCGATCCCAGACTTGACCCTCCGCCTCTTCGGGCCGGGCCTGGCGCTCCAGCCGATCGGGGCGCCGGGGGAGCTGTGCGTGGGCGGGGCGGGGTTGGCGCGCGGCTACCTGGGCCGGCCGGAGCTGACCGCCGAGCGCTTCGTGCCCGATCCGTTCGGCGCCGAGCCCGGGGCGCGGCTCTACCGCTCGGGCGACCTCGGGCGGCGGCGGCCGGACGGCGACGTCGAGTATTTGGGGCGGATCGACCATCAGGTCAAGGTGAGAGGCTTCCGCATCGAGCTGGGAGAGATCGAGTCGGCGCTCGCCGCCCATCCCGCGGTGCGCGAGTGCGTCGTGCTGGCCCGGCAGGACGAGCCGGCGATGTCGGCGATATCGGCGATATCGGGAGATACGCGCCTGGTGGCCTACCTGGTCCCCGCCGAGGCGGGGCGGCTGGCCGAGGGCGACCTGCGGGAGCACCTGAAACGGTCGCTGCCCGACTACATGCTGCCCGCGGCCTACGTGCTCCTCGCGGCGCTGCCGCTCACCCCCAACGGCAAGGTGGACCGGAAGGCCCTGCCGGCGCCGGAGGCAGCGCGGGGAATGTCGACGGAATCGGCGGAGTCGGCGGGGTACGTGGCGCCGCGCGATCCCACCGAGGAGATCCTGGTGGGGATCTGGCAGGAGGTGCTGGGGCGGGAGCGGGTGGGGGTGCGCGACGACTTCTTCGCCTTGGGCGGCCACTCCCTCCTGGCGACGCAGGTGGTCTCCCGGGTGCGCGGGGCGTTCCAGGTGGAGCTGCCGGTGCGGCGGCTCTTCGAGGCGCCGACGATCGAGGCGCTGGCCGCCGGTGTCGAAGCGGCGCGGCAGGGCGAGGCGGGAAGCGCACCGCCGCCGATCGTGCCGGTTCCGCGCGATCGGGAGCTGCCGCTGTCGTTCGCCCAGCAGCGGCTGTGGTTCCTCGACCAGCTGGCGCCCGGCAATCCGGCCTACAACGTGCCCTGGGCGGTCGAGCTCCGCGGCGCGCTGGCGGTCGAGGCGCTGGCGCGGACCTTCGCCGAGGTGGCAAGGCGCCACGAGGTGCTGCGGACGACCTTCGCGCCGTCCTCCCGCGGCGGCCGGGAGGCGGTCCAGGTGATCGCCCCGCGCCTCCTCCTCCCGCTGCCGGTCGTGGCGCTCGACGGCCTGCCCGCGAGCGCCGGGCGGGCCGAGGCGGTGCGCCTGGGCGCCGGCGAGGCCCGGCGGGCCTTCGACCTGTCGGCCGGCCCGCTGCTCCGGCTGCTCCTGCTCTGCCGGAGCGCCGACGAGCACGTCCTCCGGGTGACCGCCCACCACATCGTCTCGGACGGCTGGTCGATCGGCGTGCTGCTGCGCGAGATCGGGGTCCTCTACGGTGCCTTCCGGCAGGGCGAGCCGAGCCCGTTGCCGGCGCTGCCGGTCCAGTACGCGGACTTCGCCGCCTGGCAGCGGGAGTGGCTTTCCGGGGAGGTGCTGGAGGGCCAGCTCGCCTACTGGCGGCAGCAGCTCGCCGGGGCGCCGCGCCGGCTGGAGCTCCCCACTGATCGTCCCCGGGCGCGGGTTTCTCTCCACCGCGGAGGGGCGCGCCCCACGGCGTTGGGGGAGGAGCTGTCCCGCGAGGTCGTCGCCTTCAGCCGGCGCCTGGGCGCGACCCCCTTCATGACGCTCCTCGCCGCCTTCGGCCTGCTCCTCGGCCGGACGGCCCACCAGGAGGACCTGCTGGTGGGAACGCCCATCGCCAACCGGACGCAGCGCGAGACCGAGGGGCTGATCGGGTTCTTCGTCAACACCCTGGTGCTGCGGGTCGCCTTGGCCCCCGGTGGGAGCCGGCCTGGCTTCGGCGACCTCGTGCGCCAGGTCCGGCAGGCGGCGCTCGGCGCCTACGGCCATCAGGACCTGCCGTTCGAGCGGCTGGTCACCGAGCTCGACCCCGACCGCGACGCCAGCCGCCCGCCGCTCGTCCAGGTGATGTTCGCCCTGCAGAACGCGCCGGCCGAGCGGCTCGCCCTGCCGGGTCTGACGCTCGTCCCCCTGGCGCAGGAAGAGGGAACGGCGAAGTTCGACCTGACCCTGGCTTTTGAGGAGAGCGCCGCAGGGCTTTCCGGCTCGCTCGAATACGACGCCGAGCTCTTCGACCGCACGACGGTCGAACGCCTGCTCGCCCGCTTCACGGTGTTGCTCCGCGGCGCGCTCGGCAGCCCGGACCTCGCCGTCCAGGACCTGCCGTGGCTGTTTCCGGGCGAGCGCGAGCAGCTGCTCCTTGAGTGGAACGACAGCTGGAGCGACTACCCGCGGCAGGCGGGTGTTCCCGAGCTGTTCGCGGCGCAGGCGGCGATGCGGCCAGGGGCCGTTGCGGTCGTGGGGCAGGATGGCGAGGCGTGGAGCTACGCGCGGCTGGAAGAGGCCTCGAACCGGCTGGCGCGGCATCTCCGCCGGCGGGGCGTGGAGGCCGGGGACGCGGTGGGGATCGCCATGGAGCGCTCGCCCGAGCTGATCCTCGGCATGCTCGCCATCTTGAAGGCCGGCGGCGCCTACGTCCCGCTCGACGCCGGCTATCCGGACGAGCGGTTGGCCTTCATGCTGGAGGACACCGGGGCGTCGCTGGTCCTGGCGCAGGCCACCACCCGGGAGCGCCTGGAGGGTCTTTCGCGGCTGCTGCAGATCGTGCCGATCCTGCCGATCGAGGACGCGGCCTGGCAGGAGGAGAACGGCGGCCCGCTCGGCGTGCCGGTGCCGGCTGCGAGCCTGGCCTATGTCATCTACACCTCGGGCTCGACGGGACGGCCAAAGGGGGTCGCGGTGCCCCACCGGGCGATCGTGCGCCTGGTCCGGGAGACCCCCTTCGTACCACTGGGGCCGGCGGACCGGGTGGCCCACGCCTCGAACATCAGCTTCGACGCGGCGACCTTCGAGATCTGGGGGGCGCTCCTGAACGGCGGCGCGGTGGTGGTGATCCCGAAAACGCTGGCGCTGGCGCCGGCGCAGCTCGCCCGCCGCCTGCGGGACGAGCGGGTGACGACGCTCTTCCTCACCACGGCGCTGTTCAACCAGGTGGCCGAGGAGGAGCCCACCGCTTTTCTAGCCCTGCGCCACCTGCTGTTCGGCGGCGAGGCGGTCGACCCGGGCGCGGTGGCGCGGGTGCTGGCGGCGGGGCCGCCGGAACGGCTGCTCCACGTCTACGGCCCCACCGAGAGCACGACCTACGCGGCCTGGCACCGGGTGAGCGCCCCGGCGCCGGACGTCCTGGCCGCGGGGACGGTGCCCATCGGGCAGCCGCTCGCCAATACGACGGCCTACCTGGTCGACTCCCGGCAGCAGCTGGCCGCGCTGGGCGAGATCGGCGAGCTGTGCCTCGGGGGCGAGGGGCTGGCGTGGGGCTATCTCCATCGGCCGGAGCTGACGGCGGAGCGCTTCGTGCCGCATCCCTGGGCGTCCGGGCCGGGGGAACGGCTCTACCGGACGGGCGACCTGGCACGGCGGCGTGCGGACGGGGCGATCGAGTTCGTGGGACGGATCGATCACCAGGTCAAGATCCGCGGCTTCCGCATTGAGCCGGGAGAGGTCGAGGCGGCGCTGGCGGCCGTGCCGGGAGTGCGGGAGTGCGTCGTCCTCGCCCGCCGCGACCGGCCGGGGGACGCCCGCCTGGTGGCCTACGTGGTGGCGGCGGAAGGCGCGGGCGGGAGCGAGGGCGGGCTGCGCGAAGCTCTCCGGCGGTCGCTCCCCGAGTACATGCTGCCCGCCGCCTACCTCTTCCTCCCGGCGCTGCCGCTGACGCCGAACGGCAAGGTCGACCGGGCGGCCCTCCCGGCCCCCGAGGAAGCGGCGGCGAGCCGGGGGGCGGCCTACGTGGCGCCGCGCGGCCCGGTCGAGGAGATCCTGGTGGGGATCTGGCAGGAGCTTCTGGGACGGGAGCGGGTGGGGGTGACGGACGATTTCTTCGCCGCGGGCGGGCACTCGCTCCTCGCGACGCAGGTCGCCTCGCGGATCCGCCAGACCTTCGGCGTGGAGCTTCCCCTGGGCAGCCTGTTCGAGCGGACGACGATCGCCGGCCTGGCGGCGGAGCTGGCGCCGCTGCTCACTGCCGTTCTCCCGGCCCCACCGCCCCTCGTCGCCGTGCCGCGGGAGGGGGAGCTGCCGCTCTCCTTCGCCCAGCAGCGTCTCTGGTTCCTCGACCAGATCGACCCCGGCAATCCGGCCTACAACGTCGCCTGGGCGGCGGAGCTGCGCGGCGAGCTGGCGGTCGAGCCGCTCCGCCGCACGTTCGGCGAGGTGGTGCGGCGGCACGAGGCCCTGCGTACCGCCTTTCCGCTGGGGCCGGAGGGTCCGGTTCAGGCGATCGCGCCCCCCCTGGCCCTGGCGATCACCCTGCCGGTCGTCTCGCTCGCCGGTCTGCCGGAGGCTCTCCGGCAGGCGGAGGCCCGGCGACTGGGGGCGGCCGAGGCCCGGCATCGTTTCGATCTTCGCACGGGGCCGCTCCTGCGCCGGCTGCTCCTCCGGCTCGCCGCCCGCGAGCACGTCCTCCTGGTGACGGTGCATCACATCGTCGCCGACGGCTGGTCGGTGGGAGTGCTGCTCGCCGAGGTCGAAACCCTCTACCGCGCCTTCCGGCAGGGCGATCTCGCGCCGGCAGCGCTTCCCGAGCTGCCGATCCAGTATGCGGATTTCGCGGTCTGGCAGCGGCAGTGGCTGGCCGGGGAGAGGCTCGCAGCCCAGCTCGCCTACTGGCGGGAGCAGCTCGCCGGAGCGCCCCTCCGCCTGGAGCTGCCGACCGACCGGCCCCGGCCAGCCCTCCAGAGCCACCGCGGCGCGGCGCTGCCGGTCGGGTTCGACCCCGAGCTGGCGCAAGATCTCACCGCCTTCAGCCGGCGCTCGGGAGCCACCCTCTTCATGACCCTCCTGGCGGCCTTCGGCGCGCTCCTGGGGCGGGCGGCCGGCCAGGAGCAGGTGCTGGTGGGGACTCCCATCGCCAACCGCACCCACCGGGAGATCGAGGGGCTGATCGGTTTCTTCGTCAACACCCTGGTTCTCCAGGTCGACCTGTCAGGAGCGCCGAGCTTCCAGGCGCTGCTGGGCCGGGTCCGCACGATGGCCCTGGGCGCCTTCACCCACCAGGACCTGCCCTTCGATCGCCTGGTCGAGGCGCTCGAACCGGAGCGCGACACCAGCCGGTCGCCGCTCTTCCAGGCGATGCTCACTCTGCAGAACGCCGCCGGGGGCGGCCTGGCGCTGCCGGGCCTCGAAATCCGTCCCGTCGAGATCCCCGCCGCGACGAGCAAGTTCGACCTGACCCTGGGCCTGACGGTGGGCGAGGGGCGGATCGCCGGCGGCGTCGAGTACAGCACGGCGCTCTTCGACCGGACGACGATCGAGCGCACCGTCGAGCGCCTGGCGATCCTGCTGCGGGAAGTCGTCCGTGCGGCGGATCGCCCGCTGGCCGACCTGCCGCTCCTCTCGCTCCCGGAGAGCCAGCAGCTCCTCCTGGACTGGAACGACACCCGGGCGCTCTACCCCGATGCGACACTCCACGCTCTGGTCGAGCGCCAGGCGGCGGCGCGGCCGGAGGCGGTGGCGGTGGTGGCGGCGGACCGCTGCCTGACCTATGGCGAGCTCTGCCGGCGCGCCCACCGGCTGGCGCGGCGGCTGCGGGCGCTGGGGGTGGGACCCGAGGTCCCGGTGGGGCTGCTCCTCGAGCGCTCGCCGGAGCTGGTCGTCGGCCTCCTCGGCATCCTGCAGGCGGGTGGCGCCTACGTCCCCCTGGACCCCGACTATCCGGAGCTGCGGCTCGGGCTCATCGTCGAGGACTCCGGGATGCCGGTCGTCGTCACCGATTCGCGCCTGGCCGGGCGGGTGAGCGGCCGGGGGGTGGAGACCGTTCTCATGGATCTCGATACCGCCGATCCCGGCGAGCGCCGGCCGGAGAGCGCTATCTCTGCGTCGGCCACTGGCCTGGCCTATGTCCTCTATACCTCGGGCTCGACGGGGACGCCGAAGGGGGTCATGATCCCGCACCGCGGGGTGGTCAACTACCTCGCCTGGTGTTGCGAGCCCTATGGCCTGGGGCCGGGGCGGCGGTCGCTCCTCCACTCCTCGATCGGCTTCGACCTCACCGTCACGGCGCTCTGGGGACCGCTGGTGACCGGGGGCGAGGTGCACCTCCTGGCGGAGGGGGACAGCTGGGGCGGCATGGTCGCCGCCCTGGAACGGGCGCCGGTGCAGCTGCTCAAGCTGACCCCGGCCCACCTGGAGGTCCTGCGCCGCGAGCTGCCGGCGGCGGCGGCGCGCCAGGTGGGCGTCCTGGTCCTCGGCGGCGAGGCGCTCTCCGGCGACGCCCTGGAGCCCTGGCGCACCGCCGCTCCCGCCACCCGGGTGGTCAACGAGTACGGCCCCACCGAGGCGACGGTGGGCTGCGCGGTCGAGATCGCGCCGGCGGGGGCGATCGGATCCGGGCAGGTCCCCATCGGCCGGCCGATCGCCAACGCCCGCCTGCACGTGCTGTCGGCGGAGCTGATCCTGCTGCCCACGGGCTCCCGGGGCGAGCTGGCGATCGGCGGCGACGGCCTCGCCCGCGGCTACCTGGGCCGGCCCGACCTCACCGCCGAGCGCTTCGTCCCCGATCCCTACGCCGCGGTCCCGGGGGAGCGGCTCTACCGGACCGGCGACCTCGTCCGCCGGCTGCCCGGCGGCGCCCTCGACTTCCTGGGCCGCGTCGACTTCCAGGTCAAGATCCGCGGCGTCCGCATCGAGCTCGGCGAGATCGAGTCGGCGCTCCTCCGCCATCCCGGGGTGCGGGAGACGGTGGTCGTCGTCCGCGAGGACCTGCCGGGCGAGAAGGCCCTGGTCGCCTATCTCGTTGCCGCGGGCGTGCCGCCGCCCGCGACGGGCGAGCTGCGGGCCTTCCTGCGCGAACGGCTCCCCGCCGCCCTGCTCCCCGCGGCCTTCGTGCTGCTGGAGGCCCTGCCGCTCACCGCCAACGGCAAGCTGGACCGCCGGGCGCTGCCCGCCCCCGGCCGGTCCCGGCCGGAGCTCGAACGGGCCTACACCGCCCCGCGCGACGCCCTGGAGCTCCAGCTGGCGCGGCTCTGGGAGGGCGTCCTCGGGGTGCGACCGGTGGGCATCACGGACGACTTCTTCGCGCTCGGCGGCCACTCCCTCCTCGCCGTCCAGCTGATGGCGCGGATCGAGCACAGCCTGGGCGCCCACCTGCCGATGGCGACCCTGCTGCGCCATGCGACGATCGAGCGGCTCGCCGCGGTCCTCCGCGAGCAGGTCGGTCCCGTCCGCCGCCAGGCGCTGGTCGAGATCGAGCCGGGGAGCGGCCGACCGTTCTTCTGCGTCCACCCGGTCGGCGGCGACGTCCTCTGCTACGTCCACCTCGCCCGTCACCTGGCGGGGGAGCGGGGGATCTACGGGTTGCAGGTGCCCGATGACGAGGCGGGGCCGGCGCCGCGGACCCTGGAGGAGATGGCGGCCGGCTACCTCCGCGCCATCCGGCAGGTGCAGCCGGCGGGTCCCTACTCCCTGGGGGGCTGGTCGATGGGCGGGGTGGTGGCGTTCGAGATCGCCCGGCAGCTGGAGGCGGCCGGGGAGAGCGTCGACCTGCTCGCCCTCGTCGACTCCCTGGCGCCCGATCTATCGCCCGATCTGGCGTCCGACGGCATGGAGCGGCCGGAAGGGCTCGCGGGCGGCGCGCTGGTCGCCCTCTTCGCCGCCGACCTCGCCCGTCTCCTCCGTCTCGACGGCCTCGCCCTGCCCCCCGGCTTCGCGGCGCTGGAGACGGCGGAGGCGTTGGCCTGGCTGGCCGCCCAGGCGGCGCGGACGGGCCTCCTGCCGGCCGGGGCGGAGCGCGCCGAGATCGCCCGGCGCTTCGCGATCTTCGCCGCCAATCACCAGGCCCTGGAGCGCTACCGGGGTGGGGCCTGCGCCGTGCCGCTCGTCCTCTTCCGGGCCACCGAGCGCCCGGCCGGTCTGCGGCTCGCCGCGGACCTGGGATGGGGACGCTGGACGGAGCGGCCGATCGAGGTGCACGAAATCGCCGGCGACCACTACGCGCTCCTCGCGGAGCCGCAGGTGCGGACTCTCGCCGCCGCGCTCCACGCCCGGCTCGCCGGGCACGAGTACGCCCTGCCGGAGCACGGCGAAATGAAAGGAAAACCCTCACGATAGGGCTATACTCTCCCGCAGCCATCTCGCCGGCAGATTTCCGCTTCATGCTGTCGGTAGAGATTGGGCACGATTCAATTTATGAAGGGGGTGCTCATGTACCGCGTCGCTCTGGTCAACCTGCCTTTCTCGGCCGCCGACCTTCCCTCGATCGCGTTGACGCAGCTCAAGTCGGTGCTCGGCAGCGAGTTGGCGGACCGTGTCGAATGCCGGGTGCTGTACCCCAATCTCGATTTCATTGAATATTTAGGCGCCAACTTTTACGACATCATTTCGAATACCGTGCTGGCCAATACCTCGGGGCTCGGCGATTGGTTCTTCAGCCAGGTGGCGTTCCCGGAGCAGGCGGACAATTCGGAGGCCTACCTGGTGCGTCACTTCTCGGAGCACCGGGGGCAGCTCGACGCTTTTCGCCAGCAGCTGGGAGAGAAGCGCCGGCAGGTGGGGACCCTCCTCGACACCCTCATCGACCGCTACGAGCTCGACCGCTACGACCTGGTCGGCTTCACCTCGATGTTCTCGCAGAACGTGGCGACCTTCGCCATGGCCCGGAAGCTCAAGGCGCGCAATCCCGCGATCGTCACCGTGATGGGAGGGGCCAACTGCGAGGCGCCGATGGGAAACGTCATCGCCCGGCACGTCCCCTGGATCGATTTCGTCTTCTCCGGCCCGGCGCTCAAGAGCTTCCCGGAGCTGGTGCGCCATCTCCTGGCGGGTGAGCGGGAGGAGTGCTCTCAGGTCAAGGGGGTGTTGACGCGCCAGAAGGTCGAGGCCCTGGGGTCCGCCCCCGGCCGGGAGATCGGCGAGGAGCTCGACATCTCGGTCGACGTGCCGCTCGACTACGACGACTACTTCGTCGCCTTCGACGCCAAGGTGCCCAAGGAGGCGAAAATCCAACCCAAGCTGCCGTTCGAGACCTCGCGCGGCTGCTGGTGGGGCGAGCGCTCGCACTGCACTTTCTGCGGCCTGAACGGCGCCACCATGAGCTACCGCGCGATGCCGCCGCAGCAGGCGCTCGATCTCCTGCACGGGTTGTTCGAGCGGTACGGCGCGCGGGTCTCGGAATTCCAGTCGGTCGACAACATCCTGCCACGGGAGTATTTGACCGAGGTCCTGCCCCATCTGCATACGCCGAAGAACGTATCGCTTTTCTACGAGGTCAAGGCCGACCTGAAAGAGCGGGAGATGGCGGCCATGGCCGAGGCCCGGATCACCCGCATCCAGCCGGGGATCGAGGCGCTGTCGACGACCACCTTGAAGCTGATGCGCAAGGGGACGACCTCGTTCCAGAACCTGAAGTTCCTGAAGCACTGCCAGCGCTACTCGGTCCAGTCCTTCTGGAACCTGCTGGTCGGTTTCCCCAACGAGCCGGAGGACGTCTACCGCAAGTACTACGACGACCTGCCGCTGTTCACCCACCTGCAGCCGCCGAGCGGCGCCTTTCCGGTGCGCTTCGACCGCTTCAGCCCGTATTACACCCGTGCCCAGGAGTATGGCCTGCAGCTCAAGCCGTGCGAGTTCTACGAGATGATCTACCCCTTCCCGAAGGCCGACCTCTACGACCTCGCCTACTTCTTCGCCGACGAGGACTACCGGGCGCCCTACCTCGTGAACACCGCCCGCTGGCTGGGCAAGCTGCGCGAGCGGATCGTCCACTGGCACGTCCGGTGGGAGCAGCGCGACCGCCGGCTCAAGCCCGAGCTGGTGGTGCGGCAGCGCCGCGGCGTGGCGGTGATCTACGACTCCCGCTCCGGCGCGGTGGTCGAGCACACGCTCAACCCGACGGGCTGGAAGATCCTCGACCTCCTGGAGGATCAGCACCGGCTGTCCCGGCTGGTGGAAAAGCTCGACGGCGTGCCGGCGGCCGAAGTGGGGTCCCAGGTCGCCGCCATGAAGCAGCGCGGCCTGCTGTTCGAGGAGGACGGCGTCTACATGAGCCTGGTGATGCAGCCGGAGAAACGCCCCGCCCTCCCCCTGGCGGCGCCGGCCGAGGTGGTCCACCAGCCCGGTATCGCCGGTATCGTCTGAAGGCCTGAAGGCCTAAAGGGCCTGGAGAAGGGTCAGGCGCCCACCAACCGGAGCTCGAACTCGTCGAGCTTCAGGACGTTGAGGACGTATTGGAACGCGAGCTCGTTGGCCGCGGCATAGTCCCGGGCATGGACCGGGAACATCTCTTCCTGTTCCTTGCCCTCGCCGTCCCGATAGGTGACGGAGGCTTCGAAGCGACGTACAGCTGGCATGGATCTCGTGGGTTTCTCCACTTGGGAATGGACTCTGCAGAGTTCGGTGGGAGGATTATGGCACACCTGGAGTCGCAGGGAAGCCCCCCGCCTTTGCTAGAATCGCCACGCCGCGGCTGCATGCATGGCGTTTTTCTTGCATAACTAAAATCGCAGAACACATCCGAGCGACGAGAGACGACCATGAACCTCTTTGCCTCCAGGATAGAGTGTGCGTTTTCCCTGCTGCTGCTCGCCCTGGCACCGGCGGTGGGAGCCCAGCCGGGGGAGTCGGTGGCGGTCGACCCGTCGGCCCTGAAGCGGCTCAGTCTGGAAGAGCTGATGCAGATCGACGTCACCTCGGTCTCCAAGCGCAGCGAGCGGCTGTCGACGGCGGCGGCCGCCATCACCGTCATCACGGCCGACGACATCCGCCGCTCGGGGGCGACCAGCCTGCCCGAGGTGTTGCGCCTGGCGACCGGGCTGCAGGTGGCCCAGGCCGACGGGAGCACCTGGGCGATCACCGCCCGCGGCTTCAATCTCACCACCTCCAACAAGCTGCTCGTGCTGATCGACGGCCGGAGCATCTACACCCCGCTCTTCTCGGGGGTCTTCTGGGACGCCCAGGACACCTTCCTCGCCGACGTCGACCGCATCGAGGTGATCCGCGGCCCGGGGGCGACCCTGTGGGGAGCCAACGCGGTCAACGGGGTGATCAACATCCTCACCAAGAGCGCCCGGCAGACCGCGGGCGGGCTGGCGGTGGCCGGCGGCGGCAAGGCGGAGCGGGCCACCGGCGGTGTGCGGTATGGCGGCGGCAGCGCGGAGGAGGCGGGAGCCGCGGGGCCGGCCTACCGGGTCTATGGTAATTATGACTACCGGGATCCCCTCGTTTTTACCCAGGGAAAGAGCGCCCGGGACCCGCTGCGCCACGGCCAGGGGGGTTTCCGCCTCGACTGGGACCGCTCGGCCGCGGACGCCCTCACCCTCCAGGGCGATCTCTACCAGGGGCTTGCCGGCGAAGCCCACCTTCCCGACACCGACCTGGACGGCGGCAACCTCGTCGGCCGCTTCACCCGCCAGCTGGCGGCGGGCGGGGACCTGCGGCTCCAGCTCTACTTCGACAACACCCACCGCCGCATCCCCGGTACCTTCGAGGAGCATCGCAACACCTACGACCTCGACCTGCAGCACCACTTCCTGCCCACCGCCCGCCAGGAGGTGGTCTGGGGGATCGGCTACCGGGTCACCGAGGACCAAGTGGGCAACAGCGCCGCGCTCGCCTTCCTGCCGGACCACCGTACTCAGAGCCTCTTGAACGTCTTCGCCCAGGACGAGATCACCCTCCTTCCCGACCGGGTGCGCCTCACCCTGGGTTCGAAGTTCGAGCACAACGACTACACCGGCTTCGACTTCCAGCCGAGCCTCCGGCTGGCCTACACCCCGAGCCCGCGGCAGACCCTGTGGGGGGCCGTCTCGCGGGCGGTGCGCACCCCGACCCGCATCGACACCGACGTGCGCTTCTACCTCGGCGGGTCGTTCCTCCTCCTCTCCGGCAATCCACAGTTCCAATCCGAGGCGGTGGTCGCCTACGAGCTGGGCTGGCGGCTCGCGCCGCGACCCGACCTGACGCTCGACGTCGCCACCTACTACAACCACTACGACCACCTGCGCAGCCAGGAGCTCACCCGCGGCAGACTTCCCATCGTCTTCGACAACAAGCTGAAGGCCGAGACCGCGGGGGCCGAGGTCTCCGTCAACTACCAGATGACGAGCTGGTGGCGCTGGTACGCCGGTTTCACCTATCTGCACAAGAGCTTCGGTTTCGAGCCCGGGAGCACCGATGCGACCGAGGGCCTGGCCGAGGGCAACGATCCGCGCCGGCAGCTCACCCTGCGCACCAGCCTCGACCTGCCGGCGCGGACCGAGCTCGACGCCTGGCTGCGCCACGTCGACAGTCTCCCCTCGCCGCTGGTGCCCGCCTACACCGAGCTCGACCTCCGCCTGGGCTGGCAGGCGACCCGGACCGTCGACCTCTCGCTCGTCGGCCGCAACCTGCTGCATGCCCACCACCCGGAGTTCGGCTCTCCCGGGCCCACCCGCCAGGAAATCCCCCGCAGCCTCTACGGCAGGGTGGCATGGCGCTTCTGACCGCGCGGTTGACCGGACGCCGTCCCGCGGCCCTCCTCCTCTGCGGCCTGCTCGCCGCGGCTGCCGCCGTCGGCGCGCCGCCGAAATCGGACCCGAACGTCGAGTCCGCGTTGAAGGCGGCGGTCCTCTTCAACTTCACCAAGTTCATCGACTGGCCGGCGGACGGCTTTCCCGACGAGAAGAGCCCGTTCAACCTCTGCCTCCTGGGTGACGACCCGATCGGGGCCAGTCTCGACGCCATCGTGGTCAACGAGAGCTGGAACGGGCGGCCTCTCGCCGTGCGGCGCCTGCCGCGCGGGGCCGACCCGCACGCCTGCCAGATCCTCTTCTTCGGCCGCACGGAGCGCGAGCGGCAGGCCGAGAATACCGAGGTGCTGGCCGGTCTGCGAGGGGCGAACGTGCTGACCGTGGGCGAGTCCGACCGTTTCCTCGCCGAGGGGGGGCACATCCGTTTCTTCCTGGACGCCAACCGGGTCCGCTTCGAAGTCAACCTGGCGGCGGTCGAGCGGACGCGGATCAAGATCAGCTCGAAGCTGCTCCGCCTGGCCAAGCTGCGGCAGGAGGAGGGCGATTGAGATGGCGCCGGATCAGCGACCTGCCGGTCCGCCGCAAGCTGATGCTGATCGTCTTCCTGGCGAGCGGCGGGGCGCTCCTCCTGGCCAACGCCGCGCTGGTCTTTTCCGACGTCTTCCGTTTTCGGCAGGACATGGTGAAGGACCTGGAGACGCTGGGAGAGATCCTCGCCGAGAACACCACCGCGGCGCTGATCTTCAACGACCCGAAGGCGGCGAACGAGACCCTGAACGTGCTCCGGGCCAAGGCCCCGATCGCCGCCGCCGGCCTCTACGACCAGAAGGGTCAGCTCTTCGCCAGCTACCGGCGGTCGACGGCGCCGGGGCCGATCCCGCGGCGGGCCGCAGCCTTGAGCCGTCGTTTCGCCGGCGACTCCTTCGTCCTCTTCTGGCCGGTGAAGAACCGGAAAGAGACGATCGGCACCCTCTACCTGATGAGCGACCTGGGCGAGATGTACGCCCGCCTGCGTCTCCAGGCGGTGACCGTGACCATCGTCCTCTTCACCGCGGCGCTCGTCTCGCTCCTCTTCTCCTCGCGGCTGCAGCGGCTGATCTCGGCGCCGATCCTGGACCTCGCCCGGACCGCCCAGGCGGTCTCCGAACGCCGCGACTACGCGCTGCGCGCCACCCGGCAGAGCGCCGACGAGCTCGGCACCCTGGTCGACGCCTTCAACCAGATGCTCACCCAGATCGAGGAGCGGGACGCGCAGCTCCTGCAGGCCAAGGACGAGCTCGAAAAACGGGTCGACGAGCGCACCCGGGAGCTCCAGCAGGAGCTCACCTTCCGCCGCCGCACCGAGCGGGTGCTCGAAGAGCGGAATGCCGAGCTGCGCCAGAGCAACAAGGAGCTCGACGACTTCGCCTACATCGCCTCGCACGACTTGAAGGAGCCTCTCCGCGGCATCCACAACTTCTCCGTCTTCCTGCTCGAGGACTACGGGGAGAAGCTCGACGCCGAGGGGCGGGGGAAGCTCGAAACCCTGCCGCGCCTCACCCGACGGATGGAGTCGCTGATCGATTCGCTCCTCCACTTCTCGCGCGTCGGCCGGGTCGACCTGGCGATGGACCGCGTGGACTTGGGCGAGACCCTGGCCGACGTCCTCGACTCGCTCGGCCCCTACCTGGCGGAACAGGGGGCCCTCGTCCGGGTGCCGCGCCCGCTGCCCACCGTGCTCTGCGACCGGGCGCGGGTGGGGGAGATCTTTCGCAACCTGGTCCTCAACGCCGGCAAGTACAATGACAAGACGGAGAAGTGGGTCGAGGTCGGGTTCGTGGACGGCGCGCCGCCGGTCTTCCACGTGCGCGACAACGGCATCGGCATCCAGGAGAAGCACTTCGACTCGATCTTCCGCATCTTCAAGCGGCTGCATGGGCGCGATCAGTACGGCGGCGGCACGGGAGCGGGGTTGACCATCGTCAAGAAAATCGTCGAGCGTCACAACGGCCGGGTCTGGCTCGCATCGATCCCCGGCCAGGGGACGACGTTCTATTTCACCTTGGAAAAAGGAGCCTGAGATGAGGGAGTCGCCCAACCAACCGATCCTCCTGGTCGAGGACAGCCCGGAGGACTACGAGGCCACCGAGCGGGCCTTCCGCCGGTCCGGCCTCAAGAACCCGATCCACCGCTGCGCCGACGGCGACGAGGCCCTGGAGTACCTCTACCGGCGCGGCGCCTATGCCGATCCCGCCCGCGCGCCGCGGCCGGGGATCATCCTGCTCGACTTGAACCTGCCGGGCACCGACGGCCGCGAGGTGCTGGAGACGGTGAAGCGGGACGACGCCTTAAAGCAGATCCCGGTCATCGTCCTCACCACCTCGTCCGACGAGCGGGACGTCCATGCCTGCTATGTCGCCGGGGCCAACAGCTACATCCAGAAGCCGGTCGACCTGGATGGCTTCATGAGAGCGATCGAGCACCTGAACGGGTACTGGTTCGAAGTCGTGATCCTGCCCCAGGGGGACTGACCATGGCGGTACCGGCGCTGCGGGCGGGGGAGCCGCTCGTCATCCTGATCGTCGACGACAGCCCGGAGGATCGGGCGGTCTACCGCCGACTGCTCGCCCAGGACCGCGAGCAGGAGTACCGGTTCCTGGAAACCGGCCTGGGCGAGGAGGGACTGCGCATCGGCCGGGAGCAGCGCCCCGACTGCCTGCTCCTCGACTATCGGCTGCCCGACCTCGACGGCCTGGAATTCCTCTCCCGGCTGGGCGAGGGCCTTGGGGAGAGGATGGACGCCGACCCGCTGCCGGTCATCGTCCTCACCGGGCAGGGGAGCGAGTCGGTCGCCGTGCAGGCGATGAAGAGCGGGGCGCAGGACTATCTGCTCAAGGACTCGATCTCCGCCGAATCGCTCCACCGGGCGGTGGCGAACGCGGTCGAGAAGGTCGCCCTGCGCCAGGAGATCCGCGAGCACACGGCGGAGCTGTCGCGCCGCAACGCCGAGCTCAAGCGCGAGATCGCCGAGCGGGAGCGGGCCGAGGCGGAGCTGCAGAAGACCTACGCCGAGCTGGAGGTGCTGGTCCACCAGCGGACGGCGGAGCTGTCACGCGCCAACGCCGAGCTCAAGCGCGAGATCGGCGAGCGCGAGAAGGCGGAGCAGGAGCGCGCCCAGCTCCTCGTCCGCGAGCAGGCGGCGCGGCGGCAGGCGGAGGACGCCAACCGGATCAAGGACGAGTTCCTGGCCACCCTGTCGCACGAGTTGCGCACCCCCCTGAACGCCATCCTGGGCTGGGCGCAGATGCTGCGCATGACCAAGCTCGACGAGGCGACGGCGAGCCGCGCCTACGAGACGATCGAGAGGAACGCCAAGGCGCAGGCGCAGCTCATCTCCGACCTCCTGGACGTGTCGCGCATCATCACCGGCAAGCTCCGGCTGGAGCAGAAGTCGGTCGAGCTGCCGCTGGTCCTCGACGTGGTGCTCGACACCGTGCGGCCGGCGGCCGAGGCGAAGGGGATCGGCATCACCTTCCACCTCGACCGGTGGGTGGGGCCGGTCTTGGGCGACCCCGACCGCCTGCAGCAGGTGATCTGGAACCTGTTCTCGAACGCCATCAAGTTCACCCCGGTGGGCGGGCGGGTGGACGTCGACCTGCGGGCCGGGGAAGGGTGCGTCGAGATCCGGGTGAGCGACACCGGAAGCGGCATCCACCCCCAGTTCCTGCCCTACGTCTTCGACCGTTTCCGCCAGGCGGAGAGCACCAGCACCCGCTCGCACGGCGGGCTGGGGCTCGGCCTCTCGATCGTGCGTCACCTGGTCGAGCTGCACGGCGGCACGGTGGCGGTCGAGAGCGCCGGAGAGGGGAAGGGGGCGACCTTCACGGTGTCGTTGCCGGCCCGGGCGATCTTCCTGCCCGTCACCAGCCCGGCCGCCGCGCTGCCATCCACCGTGGCCGTCGCCCCCTGGGGCTCCCGGCCGCTCGCCGGGGTGCGGGTGCTGGTGGTCGAGGACGAGGACGACACCCGCGAGCTCCTGGTGCGGGCGCTCGAAAGCAACGGCGCCGCGGTCACCGCGGTCGCCTCGGTCGCCCAGGCCCTGGAACAGCTCGACCGCCGCCTGCCGGACGTCCTCCTGTCGGACATCGGCATGCCGGAGGAGGACGGCTATACGCTGATCCACAAGCTCCGGGCGCGCGGCGCGGACCAGGGGGCGACCCTCCCCGCCGCGGCCTTGACCGCCTACGCCCGGACCGAGGACCGCGAGCGCGCCCTCGCGGCCGGCTTCCAGACCCACATCGCCAAACCGATCGACCCCTCCGAGCTGATCGCCGCCGTGGCCCGGCTGGCAGGCCGGGTGGGGTGAGGGCAGCCGGCTGGCCAGTTGTCATTGGACGCAGAAGCGAGCTTTTTGGACGCAGAAAGGAACTGATCGGAGTCCAGGGCGCTCCCTTTGGCGTCCAGAGTCAACGCTTTGGAGTCCAGAGTCAACGGTCTGGACGCCGAGGCGAACGCTTTGGCGTCCAAGATGATCAATTTGGAGTCCAAAGTCTTCGCTTTGGCGTCCAAAGCGAACTGTTTCGCGTCCGAAGCCCTCAGCTTCGCGTCCAAAAGGGTCGTCTTCGCGTCCAGAACCATCCCGTAGCGTCCAGAAGCGAGCGCGTTCGCGTCCAGAGACGGGCTTCCGCGTCCCTCTGGCAAGCCGTTCGCCGGCAACCGGTTCGCTGGAGCTTCAGGAATCCTGCGATGGCGGGCTACCGGCGACCCAACGCCACAGAAAGGGTCGAACGGCGCGGTTCGAAATCGAGCGCGGCCAGGACGTCGAACCGGTCGAACACCTCGGGGAGCCTGGGAAGGGCCTCCCGGATGGAATCGATGACCTCGTACGGCTGGCTCCGCCGGGGTGGCGCCTGCGGCGGGGGAGCCGCCGGCTTAGGGTTCGGTGGAACGGCCGGGAGCTCGATCGAGAGGCCGCTCGCCGGAGAGAGCTCGCCGTCGGCTTCTCCCCGCAGGCGCTCGACCGTCTGGTAGGCGCGCAGCTTGGCGAGGTAGGCCTCGTAGAGCAGCCCCATGTCGGTGCGGAGCTGTTCCTCCAGCCGCTGCCGGTAGCGTTCGAAGTCTTCGCGAGGCATGGGAGACGAAGTCTAGCGTCCAATGGACGCTACGGCAAGAGGATTGGACGCTAGGAACCGCCCGGGCGTCTCCGTGGAAGGAGACACCCGTAGTTCCATCCCTGCCCTCAGGGCCGGATCGCCACCTTGAGCACCCCGTCCCGCCGCTCGCCGAAGAGGGCGTAGCCCTCCACGATATCGTCCAGGCGGAAGGTGTGGGTGAGGAGCGGCGTCAGGTCGACCCGGCCGTGGCGGACGGTCTCCATCAGGCGCCGCATCCGCTCCTTGCCGCCGGGGCAGAGGGAGGTGCCGATTCGATGGTCGCCGAGGCCCGCGGCGAAAGCGTCGTACGGCATCTGGAGCTTCCCGGAGTAGACCCCGAGGGACGACAGGGTGCCGCCCGGATGCAGGGAACGCAGGGCGTTCTCGAAGGTCCCCTGGGTCCCCAGGGCCTCGATCGTCACGTCCGCGCCGCCGCCGGTCAGGCGCTTGATCTCGGCCACCTGCCGTGGAAGACCGTGGCCTTCATGGTCCGGCTGGAAAGGAAGTGCTCCTTCTGGAGAGGGGCTTCGGGGAGGGTCAAAGTCGTGCTCATGGGTCGTACCTCTCTGTCCGATCGCTCGGGGAAAACCGGTCGGGCGCGAGGGCAGGCGGGTCGCCGCGAGCCAATACGGACAGGCTAGCGGGGCGCGGAGATTCGAGAGATACCCGGGAGGGTGGCGGGGACACGCCGGGGAGCGGTCCCCGCCCTATGCGTTGGGGCAGGGGCGGGGCCGAACTTGCCAGGGCCTGTCAGGTACTTATGATGATTCAGTCATGTCCTTGACGCCGATATGGCAGCCGACTAGGCTCTTATGGGTACACTTTGGCGCGGCAGCCGGCGACATTGCATACTGCGGGGGTTCCATATGGAAAGTTGTAGTCCCGTTTTCTGGATCATGGCGGTTGTATTCATTGTCGGATTGGTAATCATGCTCGGCCAGAACGCCGGCCGAGGTAAAGAGAAAGCCGAGGCTGAGGCCGCCTATCGTGCAAGTCTTGCGGCTCTCAAGATGGCTCCTACGGATGCGGACCTAAAAGAGGACTCGCTTCGGAAAGGCCGTGTGTATTCCAACCTAACGCGCAATCGTCAGGGCGTCACGATGTTCGACGAAGTCGCTCTTATGAATGACATCAACGCCGCATCTGCGGGAGCGGGTGCTCCTCGGCCAACAAGGGAAGGCGCTGACAAGACTATCGAGGCTCGGCTCTCATCCCTACAGCAGCTCAAGGCAAAAAATCTAATTTCAGAACAGGAGTATCAGCAGAGGCGCGCAGAGATTCTCAAAGAAGTATGAAGTCCCTAGCGAGGTCCTCCGAGCTCGAACCGACGAGTGCATCTCCCTGGGAGTTCTTCATGCGGCTCCGCCGCACCCGAAGATGGATGAAAGCGCGTCTGTACCGGGGAGCACCCCCCTCCTGTCCTCCCCCCATCCCCCCCTCACGCCCGCCCAGGGGGGAGGGACCCAATAGGCAGCTTCCTCTCGTGCACATACCAATCTGCGACGACGCCGACTACCGCGTTCCTCCCCCCTGGGCGGGCGGGCGCCAGGGGATGGGGGGAGGACAGGAGGGGGGTGGGATCGGAGGAGGGAGCGCCTAGCTCACAGGCTTTTTCAGAGCAGCGCTGGCGTCCTCTCCGGCTTCTTCTTCCCCCACCTCACCGGTTTCGCCAAGCGATGCGCGGAGGAGGTCGGAGGAATCGCCGACTCGATCGAGCAGGCGATCGAGGACCCCGAGGGGACCCTTGCTGAGGAGGAGCGACGCCATTCTTTCCTGCCTCCCTCGCCTGCGAAACTCACCGATTGAATTTTGCACCCGGCGCCGTTGCCTCGAGCTTCCAAACGCGGTATCGTATAAGCATGACGAGGCCGCTCGTGTACGTAGAAACTACGATTCCCAGCTTCTATCACGAAGCCCGAACATCGCCGGATAGCGTAGCTCGGCGAGACTGGACACGGCAGTGGTGGAAGGAGGCCCTTGACCTCTATCAGCTGGTCACGAGCACGGCCGTTCTTGACGAGCTGGCTGGCGGCTCGGCCGAGCGAGGGGCCTTGCGGCTCGACTTGGTCCGTGCCTTGCCAATTCTGCCGATCGATCCAGCTATCATTGAGATTGTGGAGGCCTATATCCGATATAAGCTGATGCCGACGGACCCAGGTGGGGATGCGATGCACCTGGCACTTGCGTCCTACCACAAGTGCGACTTCCTCGTGACCTGGAACTGCCGGCATCTCGCCAACGCAAATAAGTTCGGTCACATCCGTCGAGTGAATACGATGCTCGGCCTGTTCGTGCCTGCGCTGGTGACCCCACTGGAACTGCTTGGAGGTAGCGATGAAGGAAACTGAGAGCGATCCGGCGATTGATGAGATCCGCGAGGTCCGGCACCGGATCTCGGCTCGGTTCGACCATGATCCTGCCAGGCTGGTGGCCTACTACATGGAGCTGCAGAAGCAGTACGAAGATCGATTTTTCAGACCCGAGAAGGTCGCCGAGCAGAGCGGTACGAAGGTCGCCTGACCCCCCGAAAGGCGCGACCAGCGATCCGCCAAGCGGACCGCTGGTCTCCTCAGCCTGCGCGTCAGCTCGCGCGATCGTGGGGTAGGGGCCAACCCGGCTAGTTGCAATTCCCCGTGCAGTGACAGACCGAGTCGCACTGGGTGACGCAGGTGGCGGCGCAGGCGGACGGGCAGAAGGTGTTTCTGCCGGTGAAGTTGCCGCCGGGGACTTCCAGGAGGCGCGCTTCGGTGAGGTTGCGCAGGGTCTCGCGGTGCAACGTGAACTTCCGGATGCGTTTTTTCATCGTCCTCAAGCCTCCTTGAATGGTTTCGAAGTATACGCCTGCCTCCCAGGTACCTACCTACTTGCAGACCCCCAGGAACGCCGGCTCGGTGAACCCCGGGAACACACTGTCGAGCGCGCTGTTGCCCAGCCGCTTCGCGACCACTTCGCCGAGCACGGTGCGGAAGTCGGTCGTGGGGGCGAGGTCGCCGGGACCGAAGAGCTGCGCCGGGGCGAGGCCGGGCCAGTTGGCGTAGACCTTGCCGCCGTTCACCCCGCCGCCCAGCACGAACATGCAGCTGCCGCTTCCGTGATCGGTGCCGCCCGAGGCGTTCTCCTTCAACCGGCGGCCGAACTCGCTCATCGTCACCACGGTGATGCCGTTCATCCGGCTCCCCATGTCGGTCGCGAAGGCGTGGAGGCTGGTCGAGAGGTCGTCGAGGAGGCCGGGCAGCTGGCCGGTCGTCACCCCTTCGGCGCTGTGGGTGTCCCAGCCGCCCAGGTCGACGCAGGCGACCTCCAATCCCAGGTCGGCCTTGATGACCTGCGCCACCTGGAGGAGGCCCTTGCCGAAATCCGAGGTTGGGTACTGGGCGCCGTTGTCCGGCTGGTACTGGCCGGGGTTCGCCTGGGCGAGCTGGGTCAGGGCCTTGAAGGTCTGCCCGCCCTGGAGGTCGGTGAAGGTGGCGCCGTTGTAGAGCGAGGCGAGCGTCGTCTGGAACTGGGTCACCTGGGCCGCGGTCATGCCGTGGCGGCCTTTCAGGTGGAAGTCGACGATCGAGGCGAGTGCCGTGGCCGACACCGGGCCGCGCAGCGAGGCCTGGAGGAGCGAGCTGAAGCCCACGGCGCGGAAGGGCGAGGTATTGCCGTTTTGGAGGCTTGCCAGGTGGCGGCCGATCCAGCCGCTCGTCACCTGGTTCGAGGGGGTGCCGCGCTCGACCACGTCCATCGACGCGAAATGTGAGTGGTTGGCGTCCGGCGAGCCCACGGCGTGGACGACGGCGAGCGTCCCGTCGTCATAAAGCTCCTTGAACGGGGCGAGCGAGGGATGGAGGCCGAAGAAGCCGTCCAGGTCGATCGCCCCGTTGGTGGCGCCGGGATCGGGGATTTTCAGCGTCGGCCGGGCGTCATGGTAGGCGCTCTCGGCGTGGGGGACGACGACGTTCAAGCCATCGGCGCCGCCGCGCTGGAAGACGCAGACCAGCACGTCCCGCGCCGCTGCGCGCTCCTCGGGTTTGGCGCCGAAGGCCAGGCGGGGAAACCAGGCGGGCAGGGAGAGCGCTCCCAACGAGGTCAGGAAACTGCGACGAGAAAAGGGCATGGCATTCTCCTGGCGAGGCGTTCAGCGCCACTGGAAGTAAGGGGAGTCGAGGAGGAGGGCGGCGACGTCGGCGGCGCGGCCGGGGAAGAGCGAGGCCGGGATCGGCTTGCCCGTGGGAACGCCGGCCGCGGCGTAGGCGAGGAGCTGGCTGCGGTCGGCGGCGATCAGTTGGCGGTGGAGGAGGCGGTCGGTCAGCCGGTTGACGAGCTGCGCCGGGGTGATCGAGCCGGGGGTCCCGGAGACCAGGCTGTTGACGTCGACGTGCACGCCGGGCAGGGTGTTGCCGACCAGGGCCACGATCAGGTTCCAGCGGTTGAGCAGGCCGCTGGTGTTGATCCAGGCGCCGGTGGCGTCGGGATAGCCGTTGGGGGCCTGCCAGTCGAAGGGGCTCTGGGCGAGGAGATGGAGGCTGCCGTAGAGCGACTTGGTCCCCTGCGGCACCGAGACCGTGGCGCCTAAGGCGCGCACCGCGGCGGGGAGGAACTCGAAGGGGCGCTTGGTCTTGGCGTCCGCCGAGGCGGCGAAGTCGGCCGAGGTGAGGATCGTCCGCAGCGTCTCGCGCAGGTCGCCGCCCGTGGCGGTGAAGGTGGCCGCGGCGGCCGCCACCGCAGCGGCGGGCGGGGTGTCGCTCAAGAAGCGGCGGCAGAGCTTGGTGGCGAGGAAGGTGGCGGTCGAGGGATGGGCGGCGAGGATCGAGAGCACCTGCTCGCCGTCGCCCATCCCGCCGCCCGCCGGGATGGCGTGGCCGAGGACGGTCTTCGCTCCGGTGTCGTGGTTCCGGGCGACGAACTGGAAGGCGCCCCCAGCGTCCAGGGTCCAGCCGGTGAAGCAGCGGGCGATCTCCTGCACGTCGGTCTGGGTGTAGCCGCCGGTGACCGAAATCGTATGGAGCTCCATCACCTCGCGGGCGTAGTTCTCGTTCGGGCCGCCCTTCTTGTTCTGGGCGTTGTTCAACATGATGAGCATGGCCGGGCTGGCCGCCGAGGCGCGCAGGAAGTCGCCGAAGCGGCCGAAGGCATGGGCGCGCACGACGTCTCGGTCGTCGGCCGTCTTCAGGGCGGCGCAGAGGCTGTCGAAGTGGTAGACGTTGAAGTGATTGGTCCAGAAGTCGACCGCCAGCTCGAAGAGCTGCCGCGGGCTCGCCACGGCGCGGTAGATCGCCGCCTGCTTGAGCTCCAGGGCGACCGGCCGGCGCGCCTCCTTGTCCCGGGCGATGGTGCCGATCTGCGGCGGGGCGAGGGTCAGCGAGGGGAGGGCCCCGGCGAGCACCGCCTCGGTCGCCCGGTCGTCGATCGCTTCGGGTGCCAGCTGCTCGGCGATGAAACGGGCGACTCCCACCCGCTGGACGTGGGTGAGGTCCGCGGGGCGGATGCCGAAGGTCAGGCGGTTCAGGGCATGGACCTCGGGGGAGGGCGGCGGCGCCGCGGACGGGTTGGTCGCCGCCTCCCAGGTGTCGGCGAGGCGCGGGCGCGGTGGGGCGGCGGTGAGGGCGGCCGCGAGCGGCGGGTCGAGGAAGGCCAGGGCGGCAGTGCCGGCAATGCCGGCGGTACCGGCGCCAACGGTGGCAAGGAGCTGTCTCCGGGTGAACCCTGTGGCGGTATCCAAGGCGATCTCCTCCTTGTGCAAGCCATCCAAAACGGTACCCCTCCGGCCCGTCGGGTCGGGGGGCAAGATCGATGCAGCTGGGCGAGGAACCCGCGAGCGGCCGGATTCCTACGCCCTCAATTTAGGACATCGACCTAATTCTATTTGAGATAGCGTTCGAACCCGTCGGACGGGTCTCGTCGAGGAGAACGCCCCCCACGGGTGGGGGCGCTACGCCCACGGCGGAGGTTCGTGCCACGTGGGGAGGTGGACCCATAAGCGCTAACTTTGCCGAGCGGGTAGAGACGCCCAGCCGTTACCACAGGCCTTCCCTGACCCCGAACGCCAGGGCGTCTCCAGCGCCGCAGGATCGTAGGCGTCTGCGACCTGCGGAGACGCCCTGGCGACGGTGGTGGAGGCAGGGTTCGTGGTAGCGGCTGGGCGTCTCTACGAACACCCTCGCGGTCGCAAAGTTAGCGCCTATAGGAGGTGGACCACCTCGGTGCCGACGACGATTCCGCGGCGCAAGATGGTTGTCGGCAACGAGGTTATCACCAGGGATAGAGGCTCAACAGCACCTGGTATTCATCGTTGGACAGGCGTAGGTGTTGCAGATGACTACACTAAGGCCACCCACGACGTCCTGGAGCTGCGCCTGTTGAAGGGTGCGTAGAGTCTCGCGGTTGAGATGAAGTTTCAATCTCTTCTTGACGACATTCTTCTTCATGGGGTCTCCCTTGGTGAAGGTCGCGTTGGATTGGGGTGGGCTCCTCCGGCCGCTCCGGAGGTTGAGAGAACGGGAGTATACGACTGCCGGTACCTAATCTGCGGAATCCATGAGCGCTAACTTATCGGTGCCCCGATTGGCGGCGTTCTCCTCGGCCGGACTCCGCCCGGAGATAAATCTCCGCGCTATGAGTTGCGCTGGATAAATCCAGCTTCGCGAAGCAGCAAGATTGCAGCCGGATTCATCCGGCGTAACTCCATAGCCCGGAGATTCATCTCCGGGCGGGGCCGGGGACGAGCCGGGAGGGGCTCTTGGGCAATGGAGGGGCAGGATCCCGCGCGGCAGAGCCCGGATGTCAGGTCCCGCCCCCTCCCTCCCGCCCCGCCGCCGCCCCCACCCTCCCCTCCAAACTCTCCACCATCTCGTTGAAGGCCGTCTCGACCTCAACCAGGTGGGCGTCGGTGCGGCGGAAGTGCAGGCGGCGGGTGAGGTCGCCGGCCTGGATGTCCTCGCAGGCTCGCTTCAGGGCGATGAAGGGGCCGGCCAGGCGGTGGGTGGTGAAGAGGGCCAGGGCGACGATCGCCAGGAGGACGCAGACCGCCTGGATCAGGAGCACCATGGCGACGCGGCGCAGCTCCGCGCCGGCAAGGCGGTCGGCGAGAACGAGGTAGGAGGTGATGCTGAAGCCCAGCACCACCAGGATCGTCACCACCAGCCAGAGGCCGAGGTAGCGCAGGACGTAGGGAAGCGTCAGCTTGACGGCGGAGCCGCGGATCGAGCGCGCCATAGTCCCTCCTCAGAGACGAAATCGCAGGCACAGGAATTACGAGCTGAGCATAATCTAACAGAGACCGGGGGCGATGGGACCTCCCTGGGCTTGAAATGCTTTGCCCGCAGTCGCCACTCCCCAGAGGAGACCGAGAGACCGGCGCGCCGTTTGCCCCCTCCCCCCGTTCGCGCATACGATGAGGGGGAGATCCATGGACGAACGCCGCCCCCGGCCGACCAGGGCCGGAGCGCTGGAACGAGGGGAATGGGTATGCTGACGCTGGCCTACATCCTGTTCGCCGCCGGAGGATGCATCTACGTCCTCATCGCCGCCTTCCTGGGCCACGTCTCCGATTTCGTCGATTTCGGTCACGCCGGCCACGTCCACGTCGGCCACGAGGCCGGCGGGCACGGGCATGGCGGCGACCGCTCCGGCGTCTCGGGGAGCGGCCACGGCAACGCCTCGGTGGGCACCGTCGGCCATCCGGTCTTCCATTTTCCGTTTTTCTCGCCGCTCGCCATCGCCACCCTGATCGCGGCGATCGGCGGCTTCGGCTTGATCGGCAAGTACGCCCTCGGCCTGAAGGACGCGGGGAGCCTGCTCCTCGCCGTGCCCGCCGCCCTGGCCACCGCCTACGGCGTCACCTACGCTGCCTTCCGTCTGGTTGCCGGCGCCCGCGCCTCCTCGGTCATCCGCATGGACCAGATCGCCGGCTCGCCCGCCGAGGTGACGGCGCCCATCCCGGCCGGTGGGGTGGGGGAGGCGGTGGCAATGGTCGCCGGCCAGCGCTATGCCGCCTCGGCGCGCGAGGTCGACGGCGGGGCGGTGCCGCGGGGCACCGCGGTCACCGTGGTGGGGATGGCCGGCCCGACCCTGCTGGTCAAGGCCGCAATCCGCGCGATCCAACAAGGAGGTTCCCAACATGTCCTATAGCCTCGGTATGGTCCTCGTCCTCGGGGCGGTCGCCGTCCTCGTCCTCTCGGCCGTCGGCTACGTCGTCGCCTATCTCGCGTTCTTGAAGAAGGCCGGCCCCAACGAGGTGATCGTGGTCTCGGGGCGCGGCGCGGTCAAGTTCATCACCGGCGGCGCCGACATGGTGGTCCCCCTCTTCCACACCTGGAACGTCCTGTCGCTGGAAGTCATGACGCTCGACGTTACCACTCCCGAGGTCTATACCGCGGAGGGGGTGCCGGTCGCCGTCGACGGTGTCGCCCAGATCAAGATCAAGAAGGACGAGGCCTCCCTCCAGGCGGCGGCCGAGCGCTTCCTCGGCAAGCAGCCGCAGGAGATCGCCAAGATCGCGCTCGAAACCGTGCAGGGGCACCTGCGCGGGATTCTGGGGACGCTGACCGTCGAGGACATCTACAAGAGCCGCGACCAGTTCGCCCAGAAGGTGCAGGAGATCTCGGCCGGCGACCTCGCCAACATGGGCCTGGGGATCGACTCCTTCACCATCCGC
>Ga0137404_10000049_pt1 | contig 61393 bp, 36 predicted proteins | sample CZOMad2_1_16fung_FD_108285 | JGI IMG/M metagenome (GOLD analysis project Ga0137404, IMG submission 108285) | Vadose zone soil fungal communities from Angelo Coast Range Reserve, California, USA - CZOMad2_1_16fungal (Illumina Assembly) | ecosystem: Environmental > Terrestrial > Soil > Vadose... | reverse complement strand
TTATTGGGCCAGGCTGAATCGATCGAGGCAGCCCGGGCCGTGAACGCGCGCTTCCGCCGCCTTCATGAAGTCAACGACGCCTTCGAAAAAGTGCTCGGGTTCTGGGACCAGACATTGGGCACGATCGAAATCAAAACGCCCGATGCTTCGATGGACACTCTGGTCAATCGCTGGCTCCTATGTCAGACGCTGGCGTGCCGCGTGCAGGGACGTTCGGCGTTTTATCAATCGAGCGGCGCGTTTGGTTTTCGCGATCAGTTACAGGATGTCATGGCGCTGGTTTATGCGAGTCCGGACGTTGCGCGCCGGCAAATTCTCCGCGCCGCCGGACGCCAATTCAAAGAAGGCGACGTCCTGCATTGGTGGCACGACCCGACCGGGCGCGGCGTGCGCACCCGCTTTTCAGATGATCTGTTGTGGCTGCCTTATGTCGCGTCGTTCTACGTCAGCGTGACCGGCGACTATTCGGTTCTGGAAGAGCCGGTCCCGTTCATCGATGGCCCGCTGCTGCAGCCGGACAAAATTGAAAACTATTTGCAGCCGAGCATCTCGACTGAGAGCGCGACGGTGTTAGAGCATTGCGCGCGGGCCATCGATCGCAGCCTCGGTTTGGGCGAGCATGGATTGCCCTTAATGGGATCGGGTGATTGGAATGACGGCATGAACCGCGTCGGCATCCAGGGCAAAGGCGAGAGTGTGTGGCTGGGCTGGTTTCTCTGCACCGTGCTGAGCGCGTTCGCGCCGCTCTGCGAACGATATGAAATGACAGAGCGCAGCAAACGTTTTGGCCAACACATGGCCAGTCTGAAGAAGGGACTCGAGCAGGCCTGGGACGGCGATTGGTACCGGCGCGCATATTTCGACGACGGCACGCCGCTGGGTTCAGCCCAGAACGATGAATGTCGCATCGATTCGATCGCCCAAACGTGGGCAGTGATGTCCGGAGTGGCGGAATCCTATCGCGCGGCGCGCGCCATGGCCGCCGTCGATGAATATCTGATTCGCCGCGGTGACGGCTTAATCGTTTTGTTCACGCCGCCATTCGACAAGAGCAAATTGGATCCGGGTTACGTCAAAGGCTATGTTCCCGGCGTGCGGGAAAACGGCGGGCAATACACACACGCGGCTTTGTGGACGGTGATTGCGTTTGCGATGCTGGGCGACGGCGATCGCGCGGGCGAACTTTTCGGACTGCTGAACCCAATCAACCATTCGTCGACGCGCGCCGGGCTGCACAAATACAAAGTCGAGCCGTACGTCGCCATGGGTGATGTCTATGCAGTTCCGCCGCACACCGGCCGCGGCGGCTGGACGTGGTACACGGGCTCAGCCGGATGGATGTACCGCGCGGCGGTTGAATATATTCTGGGGTTCAAACTGGAAGGGGACCGCCTACGCATCGATCCATGTATCCCGCGCTGGTGGCGCGAGTTTGAAATCACCTATCGTCGCGGCAAGACGACCTTCCGGATTAGAGTCGAAAACCCGCACGGGCTGTGTCGTGGTATCGATAAAATCCTCGTTGATGGCCTCGAGCAGTCGAGTGAAAAGATAGCGCTGGTTGATGACGGCCAGACGCATGACGTTCGCGTCGTAATGGGTGAGAAAGCTGCGGTCGAGGAAGCCGAGCTGGCGAATTCTGAAACTGCTCAACCCGAAGAAACGCGTTAGAACTCTCTCCTGTTTAGATAGTAAAGGACACCCTTATTGCTGGGAGCGCGGACGTCTCGTCCGCACCGAGCGCGAAGCGCGAATCCTCTGACGCTGTGGCGGTTGCAAGAAGGGCGGGGGTTGGTTTATTCTCTCGCTTTTACGCCGCTCCCGAGCGAGGAGGAACTTAACTCGCTCATTATTTACCGCGCAATGACGCGCTGTCAGCCACATCTCGGCAGAGCCGGTTGACACATTTCATTTGCACTTCCGCCTCGCACTCAGACTTCCCGATTCCTGAGACTGGCGCTCCACTATTTTTTTAAGGAGCAACCAAATGCCGTCATCCCCCATTCTTCGCGCGCGCGTTCGTGCGCTGCTTTTCATTTCAACCTGCGTTGCCTTAGTTGTATTCGTTTCACTCTGGACAAGCTGGGACCCTGCCTGTGCAGCCCCCGACAAAGGCGCAAGCACTCCGGCCGCCGCCACGATCACTGTCAACAGCACTTCAGACGCAGCGAATGGCAGTGATGGCTTGTGCACGTTGCGCGAGGCAATTACCGCAGCCAACAACAACACTGCGTCAGGCGCGGCGGTTGGCGAATGCGCGGCGGGCAGTAGTAGCGGCCAAGATACGATCAATTTTTCCGTCACCGGTACGATCAATCTGACGGGCGCGTTGCCAAACATCAGCTCCAGTATGAGTATCAATGGTCCGGGATCAAGCCAGCTAACAGTGCGGAGGGACACAGGCGGCGATTACCGCATCTTTACTGTCAGTCCCGCGACGGTGATCATCTCGGGCCTCACCGTAACGAACGGTAAGACGCCAGACGTAAATTGCGGCTTTCTTGACAGCAACTGTTCGGGAAACGGTGGCGGCATCATGAATTCAAGTAACCTGACGCTCACGGATGTCGCGGTCGTCGCTAACCGCTCGTCAAACGGGATCTCCGGCACCGGCAATGGCGGCTGGGGTGGCGGGATCTCCAGTACAGGGACCCTGACGATGACGAATTGCAGCCTTTCCGGAAACACTGCTGGACGAGGCGCCGATGGCCAGCCTCACTCCGGAAGCGGGGGTTTCGGGGGAGGGATATTCGCCAACGGCACTCTTACGATGATCAATTGCGCCATTGACAGCAATACGGCTGGCCGCGGCGGAGATGGGGAAATTTCCGGCGGCAATGGCGGGCATGGTGGGCCTGGAGGAGGACTAGCTTCGACTTCGGGCACAATAACTCTTACCGGCGTCACAATTATTAACAATTTTGCGGGTGAAGCAGGCAACGGACTGGGCGGTGGTGGAAGCGGTGGTGGAATTGGCTTGGAAGGTTCTGGCACAGTAAACATTTCCAACAGCACTGTTGCCAGTAACAGCACGGGCAGCCAGCACGGCGGGGGGAATGGATCCGGCGGTGGGATTGCTCAGTTCAGTATCTGGACAGTAATCGCCAACAGGACCACGGTGAGCGGTAATGTATCTCAAGGGTCTGCTGGGGGCGTCATGATCCAAGCTTCCTCGGTCGGTCGGTTTATTAATTGCACTGTCAGCGGCAACACTGCCCAGTTTGGTGGTGGGTTCTTCAACGATAGCGGAACCATTTTGGCTCTGACGAACACGACGGTCACGGGGAATTCCGCCGCCAATGGCGGCCATGCGATCATCACAAATGGCGGTCCCGCCAGACTCAGGAACACGATTGTTGCGCTCAACGGAACGACTGGGGACATGAATGGACCTTTCACGTCACAAGGGCATAACTTAATTGGAATGTCGGATGGTAGTACCGGCTTCACCAATGGGAGCAATGGGGATCAAGTGGGCACTGTTGCTTTGCCGATCAATCCACAACTTGGCTCGCTCACGAACAACGGTGGCCCCACACTGACGCACGCCTTGCTCGCAAACAGTCCGGCTCTGGATGCTGGAGATAATTGTGTGACCCAGGTCGCCCACTGTGGGGACGCGGACATCCCGCAACTAGCTACGGATCAACGTGGCACAGTCTTCAATCGTCTCGTTGACGGGCCCGATGCCGACGCGACCGCTACTGTTGACATTGGAGCCTACGAGGCACAAGTCGCTCTAGCGGACATACCAGACACGAGCACCAACGAGGACACCAGCGTTCTGGTGCCGTTCGATCCGGGTGATACCAGTACGATCACTTCGGTAACTGCGAACTCAAGCAATCCCACGTTGGTACCGAATGATTTAGCACACCTTAGCGTGGCGCTGGCCGGCAACACGGAAGTCGTGACGATTAATCCGGCTGCCAACGAGGTCGGTACGACGAACATCACCGTCACGGTGAACCGCAGCGGCGGCGGCAGCGCCAGTAAGACTTTCAAGCTGACCGTCAATCCGGTGAACGATGCGCCGTCATTCACGAAGGGTGCTGATCAAACCGTCAACGAAGATTCGGGTGCACAAACGGTTACGAACTGGGCGACCAATATTTTGGCTGGGCCCGCGGATGAGGCAGCGCAGACACTTACGTTCCAAATAACCGGTAACACGAATGCGGCACTGTTCTCTTCAGCGCCGGCGATCAGTTCGACAGGCACGTTGACCTACACACCGGCGGCGAACGCGAGCGGCCCGGCGACCATTACTATTACGCTTAAGGATAACGGCGGCACGGCGAACGGAGGGGTTGACACTTCGGCGGCCCAGACCTTCACGATCACAGTCAATCCGGTGAACGATGCGCCGTTGTTTACGAAGGGTGCTGATCAGACCGTCAATGAAGATTCAGGCTCGCGGTTTGTATCTCCCTGGGCGACCGGTATTTCAGCGGGAGCGCTGGATGAATCAGGGCAGACGCTGACCTTCCAGGTAACCAATAACACCAACGCCACTCTGTTCTCTTCGGCGCCAACCATCAACTCGAACGGTGCATTGAGTTATACGCCGGCGACGAATGCGAATGGCTCGGCAACTATTACGGTCATACTCAAGGACAACGGCGGCACCGCGAATGGCGGAGTTGATACGACGGCCGCGCAGACCTTCACGATCACAGTCAATCCGGTGAACGATGCGCCGTCATTTACCAAAGGGGCGAACCAAACCGTCAATAACAACGCGGGCCCACAGACAGTCAACAACTGGGCTACGAACATCTCGCCGGGCCCGGCTGATGAATCCGGTCAAACTGTCACCTTCTCGGTGACTGCCAACAGCAACCCCAGTCTGTTTACGGTCGTTCCGGCAATCAGCTCGACGGGCACGCTAACTTATCAGCCTGCGACCAATGCCGGTGGCACGGCCACGATCACAATCAACCTGAAAGATAATGGTGGCACGGCGAACGGCGGACAGGACACATCGTCATCCCAGTCTTTCAGTATCACTGTCACGGCCGTGGGCGGCTCGCTTAGTTTCAGCTCGCCTACCTTCGGCACGACTGAAAGTTCCGGCTTCACCACGATCACAGTAAGGCGCACGGGTGACACATCCCGGGCAGTGACGATTGACTACACCACCAGCGGCGACCCAGGCTTGCCCTGTGCGACAACCACGGGCACGGCTTCACCCAAGTGTGATTTCACTTCCGCCATCGGCACGCTGAAGTTCGCCGCCGGCGACACCACTAAGCCCTTCACCGTGTTGATTAGTCAGGACTCGTTCACAGAAGGGTTCGAAACGTTTAACGTGACACTGTCAAACCCAACCGGTGGCGCTGCTCTGGCTACACCGGCGACGGCGATGATAACGATCGCTGATGACGCGAACGAACCATCCACGAACGCAATTGATGATGCGGGCAATTTTGTGCGCCAGCATTACCATGACTTCCTCAATCGCGAGCCGGACGCGAGTGGCTTGGCCTTCTGGACTAATCAAATAACTTCCTGCGGTTCGGACCAGGCATGCATTGAGCTCAAGCGCATCAATGTCTCGGCGGCATTTTTTCTATCGATTGAGTTCCAGGGGACCGGTTATCTGGTTGAGCGACTGTACAAGACGAGTTACGGCGATGTGAACGGAGCGTCCACGTTTGGCGGCGCGCATCAACTGCCGGTGCCAATCGTGCGCTTCAATGAGTTTCTGCCCGACACACAGGAGATTGGCCAGGGCGTAATAGTGGGTCAGCCAGGTTGGGAGATGGCTCTGGAAAATAACAAGCAAGCCTTCACCTTATCATTCGTACAGCGGTCGCGGTTCACGACAGCTTTGCCAACGTCGCTGACGCCGGCGCAATTTGTCGATCAGTTGAATACGAATGCGGGCAATGTGTTGTCAGCGAGTGAAAAGGCAACCGCGATTGGGTTGTTTGGGAGCGCGACGGACACGAGCAACCTGACGGCGCGTGCCCAGGCATTGCGTCAGGTTGCAGAAGATCCCGATCTGAACAGCGCTGAATTCAATCGGGCGTTTGTGCTAATGCAATACTTCGGCTACATGCGCCGCAACCCGAACGATCCGCAGGACGCCGACTACTCAGGCTTTGACTTCTGGTTGACTAAGCTGAACCAATTCAACGGTAACTTCGTCAATGCCGACATGGTCAAGGCGTTCATTACTTCCGCCGAATACCGGCAACACTTCGGACCGTGATCGTCAGCAACGATCCTGAATGGAGTCAGGGCAATTTTCAATCCTGCTGACATAGAGTTAAGGAAAACCGAAAGGCCAGTACACCGGCTCAGCCGGATGGATGTACCGCGCGGCGTTGGAATACATTCTCGGGTTCAAGATCGCGGGCGACCGCCTGCGTATCGATCCCTGTATTCCGCGCGGCTGGCGCGAGTTTGAGATTAACTATCGTCGAGGCAACACGACTTACCGGATCATGGTTGAGAATCCCCACTCGCTTTGTCGTGGTGTGGCCAGTGTCGAACTGGATGGAGTGATGCAGTCCGATGACTCAATTCTGCTGAGCAATGATGGCCTCACCCATGAAGTACGAATATTGATCGGCGAGAAGATCAGAATTGACGAAGCCGAGCCGCTGACGGCCGAAACTTCACAGCAGGAACAATCGCGATAGGACGCGGGCTGTTTCCTTGATGGCATCGCCACTTGGCCAATGACGGTTGGATTGGAAGGCAAGACGGAAACGATCAAGGACCATTCCATTTTTCACCTCTCTCGAACCGGGAAACCCCGACCACTGATTAGGCAAGCTTTCGGGTCAACTTGCCGTACCTGCGATCAAAGTCGTTGGCCCAACCTTGAGTGAGCTGTGGATGTTCCTCCTCCATCCAATTGAACAAATCTCTGGCCAGCTCGCTCTCCTTTTCCAGCAGAGCGTAGAGCAAATCTCTGGTCCCCTCTACAGTCATCGGTCTGAGAATGGCGAATTCCAACATCGAGCGCCAATTGTCATTGACGGGCGCTTCCGCGAGCAGATCGCGCCACTGCCGGGCAAAATATTTAGCCGCCAGATAGGCCCGAATTAGATCGTGACGGAAATAGAATTGGCCTGACCGCGGAATTAGAAACTTGTTTTCCAAAAGAGTATTCCGAATCTCCTCCGGCAATGGGTTTTCTTTTCTCTCGAACGATTCGCTTCGCGTACTGAGCATCTCGTAAGCCCGATGGCACAACAACTCTTCATAGGTGCTCAGTTGTGATTCCTTCCATGAATCAAAAGCCGGTTTTAGGGTTGCTTCGTACAACTCAGTTCTCGTAAGTGGCAGCGGACTATTCTTGCTGACCAGCTCAAGCGCGAACTCCAAGTCTTGGGGAACGCCAAATAGTCTGTAGGTGTCGGGCTTAAGAATGTTGATGATAGTCTCGGCTTTGTTCGGGTCCAATCGGGCGCGGATTAGTTGTCTGATCTTTTCCTGATCAAGAACTTGCAGCTTGCGTTTTTCTATGCCGTCGAAATCCGGAAAAGTTACCTGGGAACTCATGCAGAAGTAATTAGCCCTTCTAAGTTTATCTACGAAACTAACGGTATCACGGAGGGTTTTTTCGCCGACCTCGTTAAGACCATCGATGAGGATCAGGAAGCCTCCCTGCAACAGAAATCGGCCAGTCAAATCACTGTCGGTGAGGTCACCATACTTGGCTAATTGCACTGCAAATATCTCCTCGGGCGTTTTGTCCCGGTGCCGTTTGAGCGGCAAGAACACAGGCACTACAGCGCCGGGGGGCAGTCGCTTGTTTGAATTCAAAGCGTAGTAGCCGGTTAAGTATCTGAAATACGACGTCTTGCCAATTCCGGATTCTCCGAGAAGAAGCAAGACTCTCTTTTGCATCAAATCATGGCCTAGGCGTTGGGGAAGAAAAGTTTCGGTTGGCATCACAAATCGCGTCTGCCATTCTGAGAACTCCTGATCATTCCCCACAGCTTGAAAGTACCTCCTGAACAAATGGCGACGCGCAAACGGGAAGAGGGTCAGGATCAGGGGCACGACACCAAACGATCCGTACCTCCGCACGTAGGGATTCATCAGAACCTCGTGACAGAAATCATTGTAAGGAGCCAGCCAGAACGCTGCCATCAGGAGCGTGAGCCAGAGGGCGCTCAAGATCAACGGCAGCACCATGGGTCCCGGGACAACCCAGCCCGTGATCGGTTTCGATTCAAATCTATTACCCCACTTATCTCGCGCGTCAAGGTAGATCGTTGTTCTTCCGCCGCCTAAATAACGCTCGAACGTATCCGCGGGAGAATACTGTCCCGCTTGCACGGCCTTCTTAAACTCAGTAGCGGAAGGCGTCATGATCACATCAAATTGCCCGGCCGGGGCGGCATCAACAACGTCGCTTCCATCACGTCGAATGTATTTGACTCTGGGTCTAACGACGCCCTCAACCCAGATATCTTCTCCAAAAACGCTCTTCGCCAGAGACTTCCACCAAGAGTCCGGACTGTACGGAGCTATGGAAATCGACACATCTTCATCCACGCGATACAACCCTCCACCTGCTACTTGATTAGGATGGGAGCCGACTGCCAACCAAATGACTCCGTTCACTCTTCGGATTGCTTTCACGTCGAGGTCTTGCGTCAGCAGGCGCTTTGGGCCGTTCGTCTCAACAGTGTACGCGCCGGTTAGCGTAGCCAGCCACATCTGGCCGTCGAAATAATCGATATCATTTATGTACAAGCGTTTGTCGGAAACCAGTGTTACGGTAGAGCCGTCATAAGTGTACAAACCCGCCTCGGTTGCCAACCAGATCTTGCCATTTATCGACTTTATGGCGTGCACCTTCAGGTCAGGTCCCGTAATGGGAAAGAGGCTGGTTCCGTCCCAGCGATACGCCCCGGTTTTTGTAGCCAGCCAGATCTGCCCGTTGAGGTATTCGATTCGATAAACATCCAGCTGTTTGTCAGGAGTTCGCTTGAGACTGCTAAGCGGATACGCTCCCTTATCGGTGGCCAGCCAGATTTCTTCGCCGATGAGTTGGACACTTCGAACGTTCATATCGCAGACGCTGTGAGAAACCAGAATCGGTTTCTCGCCTTCGATGCGGTACGCGCCAGCCCGTGTGGCCAGCCAAACGCTACCCTTAAGATAGCTGAGACTGTTTACATAATCCGTCCGCGTCGAAAGATACTTGGTCACGCCATTCTCGATGAATGACGCCACCCCACTTTGCGTGAACCACAGGCGACCGTTGACGTTCTCGAGACTGTACACATCCCATCCGTCCGTATCAGGTATTCGCACAGCTACTTGCGCCTGGACCAAAGACCAGCCCATCAAAAACAGGGTCATCATTACCGTTTTGAGGAGTCGAAAGAGATGTCGAGACATTGATCGCCCGATGGCGTGCAAGCCCCTGCCCGCAGCGGCGGCGCTTCGGCAGGCGTTTTTGTTCCGATGCGCATTCATTTTTGGCCCTGGTCCTTTTGCGCTCTCTGGCGACCGCCGATTTCCCGGATTTCCGGGTGGACGGCTATTGGCGAAGTTTCACCCGGCAGATGGTGAAATCACCGACATGTTGACTTTCGTATCTCTCGTACCATCGATCAAAGTTGGAAATATCAGGACCGTTCTGCGACGGAACAACGACGTAGTCGATGACTAGCGCAGAAGCTTGTTTAAGATCAAAACGGGCTACATAACCAGCGTAACTTCGTTGCTCTTGGGCGACATCCTCAGAGTTAATGGCATCCCTGCCTCCGGTCTCGCGTCGCCAAACACGATCAAAACCGAAGAGCGCAAGACTTAGATAACTATTACTGAAAATCATAGATTCAAACTGGTGTTCGTCCACGCCCGAAAAATAGAGGTATCGAAACAACCTTTCCTTGTTCTCAATCGGAGTGACCCCGGAAAAGACGAACATGTGGGGTGACCAAAGCACGGCATAGCGTGCTCTGGTCGGTGCCATGTCGGCCTGAAAGAGATCGGTGAAGAATGCTATTGGTTGGGTCGTTTGCAGATGCTCTTCCGGTACTAGGTCCTCGTACATTCTTCTCACGGCTGTTAACTTCTCGTCGGCCAGACGTTCAGAGGCTATATGCGCGCGGCTCATGATAACGGTTCCGGTCGATGCCCATACCAGCGTGAGGATGGCCAGACACCAAAGAGTCCTAATCGACCGGCGGTAAAGTGACGGAAGACCAAGGCGCCGCCGTAACAAGAGCGCCCCACTTAGGACCGCCGCGACTGCCACGGAGTAGGGGGCGATATAAGTTTCGTAGTGAAATGACTGTAGCGAGCGGCCGGTTATCACCTGATAGTTGAATAAGACGAACGGTAGCAACGCAAATGAAATGGTGAACCGGATTACCGGGTCCCTTAGATTCAGGAAGCGCAGTTGGACGGCCATTGCAAGCAAGACAATCACGATAGCTCCAAAGAGCTCAGAGCGTTCGCTGAAATCCGGAGACCGCGTGCTGGCTAGCAGTTGGGCGGCGTCCATAGTAGGTACGCGGTGCACGAGCAGGAGAACGTATGGAATTAGTGAAGCAACAGCAATCACACCGACGACGGCAACGACTGTCCTAAGGCGCTTCCAATGTGGCTCCGGATTCGCGATCGAAATCAAAACGAAACAGCCGAACCATGCGGCGGCTGCGGTCCACAGGAAGAAGTATGAGAATAACAAGGCGCCAAAACAGAGCCCTGCGATCCCCGACCACCTTATGGCTGCCCGCCGACCTGCAGACGTGATCGCCAAATAAATCGAGGTACAAAAGACGAAAAAAATTGGGAACGGCATCGCCGGAACTGAGCGACGAAGGAAAGGGAAATCAAAAGTGGCCGGGTGAAATGCCAGGAGTGAACTCAAGGCCTTGGCAGAGCCTGCGTAAGGACCAACACATAAGACGAGGAGGGCCCCGACAGCTGCAATCCTCCCGCTATTCGTCAAGGTGACCAGGAGCCAAAAAACCGCGAGCGCTGATATGATCGCCGACCCTATCCTTAAGCCAATAAACGTGTCAGACGCAGATAACCCAAGAATCCTGGCTGGTATCGCGAGGGCGTAAGCAGGTAAAAATTGGATCGAGAACAGCGATTCGGACGACCTTGAGAACGAATAGTCATCGACGCCCGTGTAGGGGTCATTGCGGCGTGGTCTGCCGTCAATAAGAGCCTGCACATAGGCGGAGTAGGCGCGTTCGTCAAAATCATATGAGACATAGGAACCATTCCAGTCTTTGCCGCGAACCAGCCTCAAGTGGAGTTGTGGAACCGAGGCCAGAACACCCATCACCATTGCCAAAAGAACTCCCCAGCGCCAGCGCCGCCTAATGGGGTTCGTTTGACAGGGCATTGTGAGACTCTCCGACCGAGACCTGGGGCGAGTTAAGAAAGGAGAAACAATTTGTGGAGCCGCAAACAGACGACTCACAACTTAGCTCACCTGCGCAGGGCTACTGAAGCTACTCCAGAAAGAACAACTATTTGACTTTGCATTGAGCGCGCCCAGGTACGAAGTTCGTGGGGATTTCAACCCTTGAAATAGTAAGTTGGTTTCCAAGCCCTTTGCACGGTCTGCGAGTTGGGCGAAACGATATGCCAGGTCTCGCCATGTGTCAACGGAAAAATCTTCAAACCGTGAAATTGGGGTCAGGCTTGCAGTATTGCGATTCGGCTCGACTGAGGACACGAAGAACTCGACTGAGGATACAAAGAAAAAGGCGGAGCACTTGCTCCGCCTTCTTTGAAAAAGAAATGCCTTTGTTTTTATTCCGCCGCGGCGGCGTGCGCCCGGGCGACGAGTTCGGGTTCAACTGGAGTTACTCCTGATTCACCTTTCGCCTGAGCATCGGCGGGACGGCCATTGCCGGCTGAGGGTGCGGTCTGTTGATCGGCGGCGCGCGCATTCTGTTCGCGCACGTAAGTGAGCCACGGTCCACTTAACCCAACTTATTCCTTACTCGGATTTTCTCCTGGTTCATTAAAAACAATCATTGCGTGTTTTCCGAGTGTCTCGTAATTAACATCACGGGCTAAATCTACTAAGCCCTTATTGATAATTCCGATACTTTCCCTTTTTGGGACGACGGTTACGCCGGCAACGGCAGTCCGGGCAAGTTTCAATCCTGCTGACATAGAGCTAGGAAAAACCGAAAGGCCAGCTTTGCAGCCGGCCTCTCAAGGTTGGGCGGAGGCATTCAGTCTCCTAAGCTCACTGTCCTCACCCCAGTGAGCAAACCCTATTGTGAGAGATTCTACGCCTGGCTAAGAATCAGTCAAGGGATTTTGAGCCTGACCCCGACCGGCAACTATTTCCGCGGTAAAATACCCCTCAGCCCGAACCGGCTTTCCCGCCATGCGCCGCAACATCGCAATCTGTCCGACATGCGTTAGGGCATCGCCGATCGGCCCTTGAATAAATTTTTCTACCGGATAGGCGAGTGGCGCTTCTGAGCCCAGGTAGGTATCAAACTCTTTCACAGCAGAGAAAAACCGCGCAATTTCTTGTTCCCACGGCAGCGGAGCGGACGTCAAATGGACCAGCTCGCCCTTGACCAAATGGAGTGAGCCTTCGAACAAATCTCCGATGTGCGCCAGGATTTCTTCAGGTGTGCGCGTCGTCGCATGAGCACGGAACACGGCGAAATCCTTCGGCGCATCTGAAACGGCTATGCGGCCGCGATAGGCTACCGTCGCAACCAGATGACGTAATATTTCGCGTTTCAAATCCAAGGTCAAAATTACAACCTCAATTCCAGATACTCGAACCGGTCATCCAGGGAAGGGTCTGACGAATCGGTTGAGCGCGTCGCCGCGTAATCGATCTGTTCGGCAGCGCGAGCTAACGAGGGTGGCACCGCGTTATTGAAGACTCTTGAGACTTCGCGGCCTGCTTGACTTCGTCTTTCATACCCGATTTGTTGGGCCGCATTAGTTTACTTAAGATCCGAGGGCACGCCCTTAAGCCTGCGACTAAGAAAATCAACCACCGGTAGAATGAAATTACTTCTGAACTCTCCATGCTTGTGATTGGCCAGAATCTTTATTTCGAAATCCTTTTTAAGTTCGGTCAAACGATCGCGCAAGAGTATCGCCTGATCCGTGGGAGCATTAATATCATTTTCGCCATGTATGATCAGGACCGGACTCTCAAGTTCCTGCATTTGTAAAATAGACGAACGCTCCTTGATGGCCCTCTCAGTCATTCCACTTTCAGCCTTCATGTTTTCGCGGATGCCATCTAACCCCGTTTCATCGTACGCCCGCTTGAAATCGTAGATGCCTGCGCCGAAGACTGCTGCTTTGACTTGTTTTCCCAGTTTGATTGTCAGGAGCGAAGCCGCCATTCCGCCGCGAGAATAACCAAAGACGCCCATCTTGTTCTCATCAACAAAGGGTTCATGTTTGAACTTCTCAAAACCGGCGGCAAAAGCTTCAATCGAATTAGGGCCGATGAAATCACGCTGGCCTTCCGATTTTCCAAAGCCGGGCTCAGCAACGGAGAGACAGACGAAACCTTGCTCGGCAAAAATGAGTCCAAAGTTAATGAAATTCGCGGCCGGCGACATACCTGAAAGTAATAAGAGTCCGGGATACTTACCATCCGCGAGCGGACGAATCGTAATCCCCTCGATCTTCTTGCCGTTCCACCGATATTCGTATTTGCAGACTTTGGCGCTCCTCTGTTCGACGGTGACGCAGCCATTCTTCTCCATCAATTCGACTATTTGATCGCGACTGAGTTGTTGGCCCGCGGTAATTAGCGGTAGTGATAGCAACACTCCAAGAACGATCCAGATTTGTTGGATGGCATTGAGCATCAGAGAAGTTTCTTGAATTGTTCGACGTTGAGTCCAGCATCGCGCGCAATGCCACCCATCCTGAAAGCATTTACTGGATTGTGGCGGGGAATGGTCACAATGCGAACACCATCCGACATGACGATGTGTTTACCCTGGCGCAAGATTCGAAAGCCGGCCTTTTCCAAAGCCTTTACGGATCGAGATGATTGACGCCGGGAATCTTAGGCACGTTACACCGCCACCCTCACTTCGCGGACATCCTGACCTTTCACAAGGTCGTCGATGGCGGCAAGGTACTCGCGAATGGCATCCTGGATATTTTCGAGGGCTTCGGATTCGGTTTGACCCTGGGACCAACAGCCCGGTAGACCGGGACATGAAACGCTGAATCCTTCTTCCGATTCATTAACGACAACCTTGTAGTTCATGTGACCCCTCCGGCCAGATTATACGCTGCGAAAGATTTGAGAGCCATCCAACGAATTGTTGGGCTGCGTGTCTCGCGTATTACTGACTTTCCTTGAGCTTATGACGAGGCCACCGAGCATTCCGAGCAATGCGCCGAGCGCAGGATTGCCGAATAGGGAACCAAGTCCGAGACCAAAGACGAGTCCTAATGGAAAGTAAGCGGCTTTGGATTTCATAATGCTCCCTTGACGTTCACAAAGCGGCCCAACGAATTGTTGGGTTGCGTGGTTAGCTGGATGAATCACTCGAAGTCATAATCAAGTGTCATCGCGTATGGTGGCTGATGCCCCACGCTAAATCGACCCTCTCCCTTCATCCCGCGCAGGTCACCAGTCCCAGAGCCCGGAACCACGGAAATTGTTACCTTCGCTACGCCGTCCTCGAAGGTGCCGGTATGCTGAAGGACAAAGCTACCCGAGCGACCGCCAATGCTGCCAGTTACTCCAGACCCTCGCCTCCTGCGCAAGGCTTTCCGACTCGCCCAGCCGGAACAGCTAAGCCTTGCATGTAACGAAACGCGCCTGCCTATCATGAGCGCGATGCTCATGATCTGTTTCAGCCACAGATTCACACGGATAAACACGCATCAGGGAATTAGGCAGTCAGCTGGTTTTCTGATCTGTGCTGATCAGTGTGAATCTGTGGCTGCTATCTAATGCGCACAGGGATGTCCGCGCCGGATTAGGGCGCGAGTTTCATGGCGGGATCGCGCCAGCCGCTCTTGGCCCATCAGGTGGCACTGCCTTCTTCGAATCCGGGCCACGCCGGCACCGGAACGGTGGTCGCCGTGATTTGCCGGTAAGTGCGAAAGCGGCGGAATAAAAAAAAGCAGGAGAGCGCCTTTGCGTTCTCCTGCTTTTGTTGATAGCCCGATGTGCTTTTCTTTAGTCGGCCCCGATGGCCCGCGATCTGGCGATGATTTCAGGCTCGACGGGAGTCGCGCTTGTTTCGCTCTGCTTCGATTCAGCGGCGCGGCCGTTCGGGGACGCACCGGTCGCGGACCGATTGGCGACCGCTTTCTGATCGTTAACATAGGTGAGCCACGGTCCCGGTGGCTGGCGTTCGCCGGAAGTGATTTCAAAGAACACCTTCTGAATCTTCGCGGTGATCTCGCCACGTTGTCCGTTGCCGATGGCGATCTTATCAACCGAGCGGATTGGCGTAATCTCAGCCGCCGTGCCGCTGAAGAATAGTTCGTCGGCCACATAAAGCGCCGCGCGCTGAATCGTCCGCTCCTTAATAGTAATCCCCAACTCGCCGCAAATCTGGATCACACTATCGCGGGTAATACCTGGCAGGATTGACGACGACAACGGCGGTGTGTTGACGACGCCGTTGCTCACGATAAAGATGTTCTCGCCCGAGCCTTCGGAAACATAACCACGATCGTCGAGCGCGATTCCTTCCGAATATCCGTTCAGCAACGCCTCCATCTTGATCAATTGCGAATTCATGTAGTTGGCGCCACTCTTGGCCATCGCGGGCATTGAATTCGGCGTCAGGCGGTTCCAGCTTGAAACGCCGACATCGACGCCTTTTTCAATCGCTTCGTCGCCCAGGTACTTGCCCCAATCCCATGCGCCGATGTAGCAGGCCAGCGGATTCGGGAACGGGTTCACGCCAAACGCCGGTTGCTCTTCGTCGAGGCTGCGGAAAAGAATCGGGCGGATGTAGCACTGATCCAACCCGCTGCGGCGGACGAGTTCGATTGAAGCTTCGACGAAATCATCGATCTTCCAGGCGTGATCCATGCGATAGATCTTCGCCGAGTTCAGAAACCGCTGCATGTGTTCGCGAAGCCGAAAGATTGCCGGCCCTTTTTTGGTCGCGTAACACCTGATTCCTTCAAAGACACTCGAGCCATAGTGCAGCACGTGCGACATCACGTGCACACGCGCGTCGGTCCACTTGATGAACTCGCCGTCGTGCCAGACCACGTCGCAAATACGCGGCGTAGCAATATCCTTCCCACTCTTTGAAAACATGTGTTTGACTTCTCCTTTGGAGACTAACAATTCGAACCGCGGACATGTTTTGGGTCTGATTGACAAAGCACGATACTCTAAACACTCGGCTGTTTGCAAGATGGCGTTTGGGCGATTTATCCGGCGTTTAGGGTCCCGAGTTTTCGGGATTTTTCCGCAGTGAGGTCAGTACCAGGAGCGATAGCGACCGGGTATCTGCTCGCGATCTCGAGTCGGGTCGGTGAAACCCGGTCGCTACCGCTTCCGGTACTGACCTCATCCTGTTAATAGCCCGACTAAAGTCGGTACGCTAACCCATTGCTTGATTATCAACCGCGCCCTCCGTACGATTCTTGCGTTTGAATAAGAACATCAATCAGCTTCGGTTTCCGCGACCGCGAAACCAGCGACGTTTCACGGCTGTATTCCTGGCGGCGCTTGTTTGCTTAACCGGTAGCTGCCGCCAGTCGGCCGGAACCGACACCCGAGAATCCAAAACTATGAACAATCCGTCTGAGAATAAAACTGCGACCAGCGATCCTCCGGCAATCCACCGGCGAGCCATCATCGTCGATATGCACGCCGACACGACGCAGCGACTGGTCGATGAAAATGTCGATTTAGAGCAGCGCTTGTCTGATGGGCATCTCGACGCCGTCCGCGCCAAAGAAGGTGGACTCGACGCGCAGTTCTTTTCGATCTGGGTCGAGCCGGAGCTGTTTGGCGGCGGCGGCGCGCGGGCCATGAAGCGAGCCGACATCCAAATTCAGGCCGTGCACGATTTGGCGACCACGCATCCGGAAACCTGGGAGTTCGCGACGACCGCGGCGGATGTTCGCCGCATCGCTGCGTCGGGAAAGATCGCGGCGTTAATGGGCATGGAAGGCGGCTATGCGATTGACGAAAAGATCGAGAACGTGGAGCGCTATTACCGGATGGGCGTGCGTTATCTTTCGCCGGCATGGACGGTCAGCACGAGCTGGGCCGGATCGTCCGGCGACGAAATTGGCAAGACGCGAGGGCTGAATGATTTCGGCAAGCAGGTGATTCGCGAGATGAATCGCCTCGGCATAATGGCCGACGTCTCTCATCTTTCCGATCGCGCGTTCTGGGACATCGTGAACACTTCGACAAAGCCGGTCATCGCCACGCATTCCGGATGTCGCGCGATTACCGATGTGCCGCGCAATCTAACCGATGACATGATTGTCGCGCTGGCCAAAACCGGCGGAGTGATCAATGTGATTTTCTATCCCGAACACATCGAGCCGGGCTACAGCAAAAAGAAAAAGAAGGTTGATGCAGAAATCTCTGAGCTCGTGCAGCGCGCTTCCGATGAAGAGAAGGGTGACGTGGCGCATAAGAAGCTGGCGCGCGACCGCGTGCGCCGGGAAGAATATCTGAAGCGCCTGCCGCCAGTTTCCGTCGCGCGTATAGTCGATCACATCGATCACATCGTGAAGCTCGCCGGCATCGATCACGTGGGAATTGGGTCGGACTTTGATGGCGTGCAGGTTGTGCCTGCGGATTTGAAATCAGTTGCCGACCTTCCGAATCTTACGGCGGAACTCTTGAAGCGTGGTTATTCTGAGAGTGATATCGACAAGATCCTGGGCGGGAACATGCTGCGCGTAATGGAAGAAGTGGAGAGGAAATAGTCTTTGCGTACCTTTGCGGATCCCTTTGCGACCTTTGCGTTAAATCTTCGTTCGATGAGAATTATTAACGCAAAGGACGCAAAGGGATCCGCAAAGGGACGCAAAGGAAGCTGGATGGCGAAGACACTCTCGAACACCAAACGACCAAAGATTGGATTCCACGCTCCGATTAAGGGCGGCCTGCACGAATCGTTAATCGTGGCGAAGGACACTGGCTGTGACGCAGTGCAAATCTTCTCGCGCAATCCACGCGGTTGGTTGGCCAAGCCGCTGACGAAAGCAGCCATCGATCTCTTCCGCAAGACCCGCAAGCAAACAAAACTCTCGGCCGTCCTAATTCATACAAACTATCTAATCAATCTGGCGGCAGCTGATGAAACGATCCTGTTGAAGTCGATCGCTTCGTTTCGCGAAGAAGTCGAGCGGGCGATCCTCCTGGGCGTTGACTACCTGGTGCTGCATCCCGGCAGCGCGCGCGGTTCGAGCGAGTCCGACGCCATCAGGATCTGCGCGCTGAGTCTGAAGCTTGCCTGCAAAGGCTTGAGATTCGGAAAGCTGCGTATCCTGCTCGAGAACACCGCGGGACAGGGGCAGTGCATCGGCAATCGCTTTGAACACTTGGGCGCGATCATGGCGGCCTGTCCCAAACTTCCGCTGGGCGTGTGCGTCGACACCGCGCACTCTTTCACCGCTGGTTACGACATTCGCGAAGCGGACGGATTAGAAGCGACGCTGGAAATCATCCGTCGCGCCGTGGGTCTGCGAAATGTGCGCGCGGTGCATTTCAATGATTCGCGCGCGCCGTACAACTCGCGCGTCGATCGTCACTGGCACATTGGCGAAGGTCATATTGGAAGGGAAGCGTTGCGACGTTTCGCGCAACATCCGAAGCTTCGGCACGCGGCTTTCATTCTCGAAACGCCTTACGACGATCCGCGCGCGGATTTGAAGAATCTGGAAGCGTTGCGTTCGTTTGTTGACGCAAAGCCTTAAGCAGAGGTCATGAGAAGCTCGAGCTGAGGTTTGTCTTTGGCCCAGTAATGCTTGTCCGGATCATAATGCCATCCAGACCGTTTCAAGAGATCCATAAAATCCTCTTTCGGCATATCCAGCGAATGAATGGCTGATTTATTCCAGGCTTCTATTATGATCTTATTAAAGAGGTATTCCCCGAAAACGTGGTCATTGGGAGTCTCGTCGAGGATTCGCTTAACAGCTTGGAGCACATCGAAATGTCCGTTGCGCTTTATTCTTTTGATAACCCCGGTGTTCTGAAACGTTAATATCATTTCTCCAGCTAGTACTGAGTTGTTTTTCTTCTTATGCATTGACCAGATTGGATCGCCTACCTGAGATACTGCTGCTCTCAATTCGGCGCCCGATTCAGCAGCTGACGAAAGGATAGCTTCGAAGTAAGATGGGTTCCAGTGTTGGAACACAATCGAAAGCCACCTATCTTTTTTCAGCATCTTCACGCACGCATGCACGCTTCTTCCTAGTCTTTCAACATAAGTATTCTCGCTCAGCTGTAGTTCACCGCCTACGATCAACTCCTTCTCTCGTGTCGCTGAGCTTGGTGACAGGCCAAGCCACGAATTCCACAATGTAGAAAGATCCAGGTATGAGATGTGTCCGCCGTATGGCGGATCCGTGAAGATGTAGTCAATCGAATTCGGAAATGCTGAACTCAAGTCTTCAACGTCCTTCGAATAACTCTCGAAACCACCAAACCATCCGCCAGTTTGCCGTTTGAGTTGAATTGCTTGCTCGATCTCCACCTTAGCTTTGATTACGTTGGTGACGCGCTCATGGAAAGTGTCCCATGCGGGTAGTTCGATTGGTTGTTTAGCGACTTTGTATCTATAAATACTAAATATGCTTGAACCGCCGCGAGATTCGGCCCTTCCTTCAGCTGATAAGAAGGTCTTGTTCAGTTTAGCCAAGGTCGCTGACCATGCTAGTAGCATCCCATTGCGTATTGGGTCGTTTGATATTGAATCTATTGCCTGTTTGAGAATGGTAAGAGATAAGAGCTGTTTAAGTGAGAAAAGGTCGCGATATTGTTTGACGTCAGCGTTTCTTGGCAGAACGATATTCTCGGGGAGGTTTACACTGTCTTTGAGGTTCTCCAATTGGTCGTCAGTGTATTCCTGAATTCTTGATAGAGTGTACCGACACTCTCCTTCGATATACGTCAACGCCTCTTCGTACTCCGCTAAACCTCCTTTATGTAAATCCACGATCCCGGTGGCTATGAAATTGGCGAGAGGGTTAATGTCGTTGTGCATTCCAATTCTGTTTTCTAGGAACGCCTCAATGGCAGTAACGCCAGAGCCGCCAAAAGGATCTAGTACGCGGTCATGTTCACTTGAATAGTTCAGAATGTAATCCCGGACCACGTTATAGGGCCGTCGGGTGAAGTATGGATGTACGCCGTAATGGCGTTTTGCGCCCTGGCGGTCAGCTGGGACTGGAGATTCGATCGGTGTTATTTCTGAATAATCCTTCATACTCTTTGCATATGGTCGCATAATGCCTGAAGTTCGATAATGTCTATGTTCCTCGGGACGTTTCTAAGATCGTGAACTGCGCAAAGCACAACCGCCCTAGACAACTCATCTTTCCCATACTTCTTTTGCTGATAACTAAAATTTTTACTGTGCCTCTTTATTTCAACGGGAACGGTATAGGTTGGGTATTTTAGGAACGAGAATTCAGAAACACAGTCGTAGCCTTTACCAACATAGGCCCCGAGAGCCATACCAAAATGCTTTAAAGGACCTGCTGCTCGGAGGATGTCCGTTTCCTGAATATGCGCAACTTTGGAACTTGGGAGGTGATCTTTAACGATTCTACAAATCTCTAGAAGCGACCATATTGTAGTGCCCGATTTCTTGGATTCAATGTTAGTGAGCTGTTCTTTCCAAAATGGGCTTACATAGTCTCTGGTAAAAGTGAGTGGTCTTTCAATTTTATTAAGTTCACGAGACTTGGGAGAGTTGGCGTACTTGTACCTAAGCGGAGTCAGATACAGGATGTCTTCAGGAATGTCTATTTCGACATCGATTCGTTCAAAATCGCCGCTCGCGAGGTTATACCACTTACGGATCGACTCCCCGATGCTCTCGCCAGCATGTCCCTGCTGAATTCTATCGTGTCCGACCTTTCCGCTCACTGGGCGATGTTTTGCGTCCATCTTATGATCCTTACTCACCGCAAAGTAATCAGACTTTGTGGCTCCATACGGCGTAACGAGAGCGACTCGAACGGCGCCTTCTTTTCGCAAATAGGTCTTCACGGGATTAGTTAAGTCGTGGAAGTAATACTGTGGGCCGCCAGACTTTATGCTCGCACGTTTGGTCTGCTGAAGATGCACGGAAGATTATTCCTTGTCCGGAGGTTCAACCTCGGTGATGAGGAATGTATAGCCGATATGTTCTTCCCGCGCAACGATCACTATGGTATTTTCTTTGCAATTGACGTGGCTGCCGAGGGCGACGGCGAAGTAGTGAACGAACGGCTCGCGCTCTGGACGTGGCCCTAATCTTTCGCTAGAATCTCCCTGTCAGGTGATGCTAATGTTTCAGAGTCGATCACTTACCAAACTCCTCCTTACGGTGCCGCTTTCGCGCCGGGCGTTCTAGGCCCGCGAGTCGGAGCGGCGCAGACTTCAAATTAACAATTCAAGAGTTAGGCGGGCGAGCGCGGGAATGCTTTAATAAAGCTTTGCGCGATCCGTCATTAATCCAGGTTAGTTGAGAGACTAAGAGTCATGGACGAGAAATATTTTCCCGAACAAATCGAAGCGAAATGGCAGCAGCGTTGGGCTGAGGCCGGCACATTCGAAGCCCGCGAAGACGATCCGCGGCCCAAGTTTTATGCGCTCGAGATGCTGCCTTATCCATCCGGTTTTTTGCACATGGGCCACGTGCGCAACTATTCGATTGGCGATGCGCTGGCCTGGTACAAGCGGCTGCGCGGCTTTAACGTCCTGCATCCGATCGGCTGGGACAGTTTCGGCCAGCCGGCCGAACAGGCCGCGATCAAACGCGGCATTCAGCCGCGTGAGTGGACCGAAGAAAACATTTTGCACATGAAGGGTCAGATGCAGCGGCTCGGCGTCAGCTATGACTGGCGGCGAGAGATAGCCGCGCACCGGCCCGAGTATTACAAATGGGACCAGTGGTTCTTTCTCAAGATGTTCGAACGCGACCTGGCTTACAAGCGCAAGTCGGCAGTCAACTGGTGCCCGAAGGAAGAGACGGTGCTTTCCAATGAACAATCGTCCGGCGGGATTTGCTGGCGTTGCGGCACGCCGGTAGTGAAAAGAGAGATCGAACAATGGTTTCTGCGGACTACCAAATACGCGGAAGATCTGGTCGCTGACGTCAGGGAGATCGAGATCGGCTGGCCCGAAAAAGTTCTGAAGCGCCAGCGCGACTGGGTTGGCCGCAGCGAAGGCGCCTATGTCGATTTTGCCGTTAGGCATCACGACGACAAAGTCCGCGTGTTCACAACGCGCATCGATACGATCTATGGCGCGACGGCGATCGTTTTGGCGGCTGAGCATCCGTTGTTGCCGAAATTGCTGGAAGGGTCGTCGCTGAAAGATGACGTGATGGCTTTCGCCGCAAAGGTGAAAGGCGCACGCGCTATCAAAGCCCAGGATGCAACGGAAGAAGAAGAGAAGCTGGGCATGAACACCGGCCAACTGGCGGTCAATCCTTTCAGTGGAGAGTTGATGCCGATCTGGGTGGCGAACTATGTGCTGATGGATTACGGCGCGGGCGCGGTGATGAGCGTGCCGGCGCACGACGAACGCGATTTCGACTTTGCGCGCAAGTATACGTTGCCGGTGCGCCAGGTGATTGCCCCAATAGTCCATGGGCAACAAGGCGAGTCTGACGATATTGTCCCTGGCAGCGATCAATCGATCGACATGAAAACAGCGTTCACCGAAGACGGAGTACTGGTGAACAGCGGCGAGTGGAGCGGCAAGCTTTCGCATGACGCGATGCGCGAGATGGCCGATTACGCCGAGGCGAAGAAATTTGGCGGGGGCGCGGTGACTTACCGGATTAGGGATTGGGGCATCTCGCGCCAGCGCTTTTGGGGCGCGCCGATACCGATTGTTTACTGCGAGCATTGCGGCGCGGTCCCGGTGCCTGAGAAAGACCTGCCCGTGATGTTGCCCGACAAAGCAGAGTTCACTGGCACGGGTGAATCACCTTTGAAGAGCGTGCCCGAATTCGTAAACACCACGTGTCCAAAGTGTGGGGGCGCGGCGACGCGCGAAACGGACACGATGGACACCTTTGTCGATTCGTCCTGGTACTTCTTTCGCTATACCGATCCGCATAACGAGACGGCGCCGTTCGATCCGGCGATCGCGGCGCAGTGGACTCCAGTCGATCAGTATATCGGCGGCGACTCGCACGCGGTGATGCATCTGATCTACACGCGCTTTTGGTACAAAGTCATGCGCGATCTCGGTTTGGTGAAAGGGAATGAGCCGGTCAAGCGCCTGCTGACGCAGGGCATGGTTACGAATCGCGTCGAAGGGACCGGCGATTGGAAAGCTATGTCCAAGAGTTTGGGGAACGGCGTCGATCCCGACGAGATGATCAAGGCGTACGGCGCCGACGCGGCGCGCATGTTCGTGTTGTTTGCCGCGCCACCCGAGAATGAACTGCGCTGGTCAGAGAGCGGTATTGAAGGCGCGGTGCGGTTTCTGCGCCGGGTGTGGGGGATGATCTATCGCTGGCGAGATCAATTGGCCGGGAACTCAGGTTTTCAGCCTGCAGAGTTTAGCGATGCCGCGCGCGCGCTGCGACGGAAGACACATCAGACAATCGCGCGCGTGACGGATGATTTCGAGAAGCTCGACTTGAATACGAATGTCGCGGCGCTGATGGAGCTTTCGAACGCCCTCGGTGAATTCAATGTCGACCCGGCGTCGGCTTCACCGGCAGATGTTTTTGCGGCCGACGAAGCGATCGAAGCTTTGGTGGTGATGCTGGCGCCTTTCTCTCCGCACGTCGCCGAAGAAATGTGGGAGAGTCTCGGGCACAAAGGTGGGTTGGTGCAGGCTACCCCGGTATGGCCTGTGGCAGATCCCGAACTGGCGCGCAAAGAAGAGTTGGAGATACCGTTGCAGGTGAACGGCAAGCTGCGTTCGCGCGTCGTAGTCGCGCCCGATATCAGCGAAGCCGACCTGCGCTCGCTGGCGCTGGCCGACAGTAAGGTCCAGGGTTTCATCGACGGCCACGAGGTTGTGAAGGTGATCGTGGTGCCGCAGAGGTTGGTGAATGTGGTGGTGAAGTGAAGGGAGGCAGTATGGCTGCAAATGTGGGTCAACTAAGTACCGATGAACTCAGAGAAATCATCGGCTCCGTGGTTGAGCAGAAGCTGAAGGAGATTCTCGGAGACCCGGATGAAGGACTCGAGATAAGGGCCGACGTTCGAGACCGACTCCTGCGACAGAAGAAAGCTGTCGCGAATGGTGAACGCGGTGAAGAACTCGAAGAAGTTGCGAAGCGGTTGGGCATTGCCTGAACTCGATGTATACGATTCGACTCTTGAAACCAGCGAGCCGCGGACTAGAGCGGCTCGACAAGGCTATCGCAACGCGAGTAGTGCGGCGGTTGCGCTGGTTGGCTGAGAATCTGGACAGCATCAACCCGGAACCATTGAAAGGACGGTGGCGCGGTCTCTTCAAGTTGCGGGAAGGCGACTATCGAATTGCTTACGAAATACTTCGGCGCGAGCGCGTGATCGTCGTTCACTTAATCGGTCATCGTCGCGAGATCTATAAGTGAGTCGCGAGATCTATAAGTGAGTCGCGAGATCTATAAGTGAAAGGGCTAGTACTAACACTATGCACGAAAACGTCGAGGATCGATGCGAAGGGGAGCCAGAAAACGGCGGCACTCACGAAGACATTATTCATTTGCCGGAGCGCGACCCTAATTCAGTCGCGCACATCCCTAGCGCGCGCTTAGTTCATCCCGAGCAGGCGAAAGATTTCAAAACGCAAGTCATCGAAGAGTCCCCAGCGAAGTAGTCCCGCTTGCTTGCCTGCCCCTCACCCGCTAAAATCCTTTTCGCAGAGTCTCCTTAACCCGCGTGGAGTCAAAGTAGCAGTCGAAACCAACTAATGAAAGAGTGCCCAACCTGTCGCTGTTGTTTCCCCGATGAGGTCAACCACTGTCCGGATGACGGGGTGCAGACGACCCAGTCGATCCAGGGCGAGCCGATCCTCGATGGGCGCTATCAACTCGAGAAGCGCCTGGGCCAGGGCGGCATGGGCGTCGTCTTCAAAGGCCGGCACATTTTTCTTAAAACCCAGCACGCGATCAAAATCATTCTTCCCGATCTGGTCGGCAACGATCCTAATCTAGTGACTCGGTTTCGTCAGGAAGCATTGGCGGCGGCGGCGATTCGCCATCAGAACATTATCGCCGTCACTGACTTTGGCGTGGTGCGCGGCACGATGCCGTTTCTGGTGATGGAGTTCGTGCAGGGAAAATCGTTGCAGGAGATCATGGCGGACGAAGGCGCGATGCCGCCGATGCGCGCGTTTGAAATTATCCAGCCGATCGGCGCCGGCATCGCCGCGGCGCACCGGCAGGGCATCGTCCACCGCGATCTGAAGCCGCTCAACGTGATGGTTCAGGATGGCGTGCCCGTCAGCGAAGGCGCAAAGATCCTCGACTTCGGCTTAGCCAAGATCAAATCCGGTGAACTACTCGGTTCGTTCATCGCCGCCCAGACCACCGGATTGATGGGCTCGCCTTTTTACATGGCGCCTGAACAATGGTCGGACGATCCGCCCGACGCGCGCGCCGATATCTACAGTCTCGGCGTGATGCTGTTTCAGATGTTGAGCGGTGAGGTGCCTTTCAGAGGCAGTTCGATTCCCGCGATCATGAAAAAGCATTTGACGAATGACGTTCCCTCGCTGGCTTCCAAGGGCATCGAGGTGCCGCCGCAGGTCGAAGCCGTCATCCGCCACGCCTTAGAAAAAGAACCGAAGTACCGGACCGAATCGGCCGACGCGTTTGTCGCCGAACTGCGCGCGGCCATGGCCATGGCCAGCGCCAACTTGAAACGCACTGGAGAGGCTGCGGCGGAAATCGATCCTTCGAAAACCATCGTCTCTCCTCCTCCCGTCGAGGAAAACGCGACCGTGGCCGTAAAGGGATCGACGACGGCGGTTGATCCTTTAGCCGGAACCATCAGCGCGGCGTCCCTGCTCGAAGAAGAGCAGAAGAGTTTGTTTGCGCAAAGAGAACTTGCGCGCGAGGCGGAACAACGCCGCAAACTCGTCGACGAAGAGGAGCAAAAACGAAAAGCCAGCGAAGTTGACCGCGACGCTGAGCGACGTCATCTCGAAGACTTGGTGGCCAAGCAGACCAGGGTGCTCGAAGAAAAACTCAGCCTGCTGGCTTCGACGATGTCGCCTAAAGCAACCGCCGGAGTTGATCCTGAAGCCACCCACGTGCAACGGGCCGGAATGGCCACGGGGGATAACATTCTTCCGGCGCAGTCATTCCCACATGTCGATGCCAGCCTGGTCCCAAAGAAGAAGTCTGCGCTGCCGCTCATCCTGGGTCTTTGCCTGGTGCTGTTGGCCGGGGCGGGAGTCGGCGGATATTTCATCCTTAGATCAAAAGCCATACCTGCCGGACCATTGAAACCGATCACACCGCCGCCAACTGGTCCGGACGTTGTCAGCAAACCTGATTTGATAGAGATTCCCGCGGGCGCGTTTCAGATGGGACGAAACGATTCAGTTCCGACCGAAGGGCCAGCACACCAGGTGACCATAAATGGGTTCTCGATCGACAAGGACGAAGTGACCAATGCTGAGTACGCGCGCTTTGTGACCGAGGCCAATCACACCCCACCCGAGCAATGGGGCAGCGTCAAGGCGCCGGTCGGGCAGGAACTGTTGCCGGTGTCAAATATTTCCTATGATGACGCAGTGGCGTTTGCTGAATGGCGCTCAAAGCGTGACGGCGTGACTTACCGTCTGCCGACCGAAGAAGAATGGGAATACGCCGCGCGTAACGGAGACAAAGACAACCTGTATCCATGGGGCAATACCTGGGCGCCGGGCCGCGCGGCAACGCAGGAAACCGGGGTGGGAAAAGAGCAGCCGGTGGGAACTTATCCTCAGGGCGGCAACCGCTGGGGGGTTCAGGATCTGATCGGAAATGTTTGGGAATGGACTTCCTCAAAAGCGTCGCTCTATCCGGGCAGTCCGCTGAAACTTCCCGAGGTGCAAAAGGGATGGATGGTTACGCGGGGCGGGGGCTATAGCAGTCAGGCAAATAACGTCAGTGCCACCAGGCGCGATTGGTTCGCGCCGAATTACAAAAATGCGGTGCTGGGATTTCGTTTGGTAAGGCCCGCCCCTTAGCCCGAAAACGCGAACTTCGAGGTCAACCCGCCTTAATTGACTTGCTTTTTACAGTCAGGTTTCCTCAAAATCAGACGCAGTCGCACTTGTTGTAGACCGACTACTCGCAAGGTTGTCCCCCAAGCTTCGTTCGAGCATAGTGAGTCTAATATTGGCCCGCGAGGAAGACGGAGGATCTAAATGTTTCACAGGACCCCCAGGCAGATTTATTTGTTTCCCATTCTGCTTTCATTGTCCCTTTTGATTTGTTGCGGTGTTGCGCGCGCTCAGGAAACCGGTGGCGACCTCAGCGGTGGCGCCGGAATTTTTCGGCCTAAGAATCCAGAAGCGAAGCGCGGTTCATCGCGGCCGGTGGCCAGACCGGCGCGGCTTACTCCGGCACAGATAGAAGAAAAGTTTGAAGACGCGCTCGGTGACGGCAACGACCAGCGTGATGAGCGAAAGTATGCGGCAGCCGAAAGTTTCTATCGCACCGCTCTGAAATTAAAACCACGAGACGCGCGCGCAGACTACGGTTTGGGAAATGTGTTTGCGGATCAGCAACGCTGGGAGGACGCCGAAAAATTTTATCGCGAGGCGGTGGGGCTCGAGCCGCATAATCCGGATGCATTGATCGCACTGAGTTTTGTCCTGGTCCAGCCGCGGACCGGCGCCGCCAACGCCACTCGGTTCGCTGAAGCTGAGTCTCTGGCGAGACAGGCCACGCAGTTCGCGCCGACCAACGCGATTGCCTTTGACCGGCTCGGCGTGGCCAAGATGGTCCGTAGCATATTCAATAACGAGACCGAGGCGGCCTTTCGCCGGGCCATCGAACTGGATCCAAATTTCGTGGTGGCAAAAGTACATCTGGCGCGCGTGCTGCGTCAGATGAATCGCTATAGCGAAGCCGACCCGCTCTACAAATCGGCCATCGAGGAAGCGAAGGACGCGCCGACACTCGTGCTGATAGCCGACGCGCTGCAGACGGAAACGCGTTGGACTGATTCCGAACCGGTTCTGCGACGCGCATTGCAGTTGGACGCGCGAAATCCCGGCGCACTCTTTCTGATGGGCCGGTTCCTGTCGGTCAGCCGGAAATATTCGGAAGCCGAAACTGTGCTAAAGACGGCCATCGAAGTGAATCCCAAATTCTTTCCGGCCCGCAACATTCTGGGGCGATCGTACTTGGCGCTGGAGCGTTATGATGACGCTTTCCGGACCTACGATCAGGCCGTGCCACTCGCTTCTGAGGCCGATCGTAAACAACTCGCCGGGCTGTTTGGCTTCGGCGGAGTCGGTGATGGTTATATGACTGCCGGCCGGGCGCGGGATGCGTTGCGCGCTTATGAGCGCGCGCAGCAACTCGACCCCAACAATTCAGAATTGACAAATAAGATTGCCGCCGCACGCGCCAGGCTTTAACGCAGGCCCTAACCGAAGAGAACGCAAATGAAACGCTGCCCGAAGTGTAATCGCACCTATACGACTGACACGCAGAAGTTTTGCACTCATGATGGCGGAGTCCTCGAGACTCCCGAGATGAGTTTGGAGACTGTTCGCATCGACACGGCGCAGCTTGACGACGATGTGCCGACAAAGGAAATTTCGCGTTCGTTGGTAACTGAGGCCACGCCTAAGTTCGATCCTTTCAAAACCGTAGTCTCGCAACCTGAGGGCGCCGGCACGGAAACGCCGCGTGATATTTCGCCACCGCCAACTCCGCCGCCGCCGGCCGCGCAGCCCTCCGCCCCACCGCCGGTCGCGCCGCAGAGTGCCGTGCCTCCGCCTTCTGCACCAGCGTCACCTTCCGCGCCCACAGTGATGCTTAGCAGTCCGGATCCGATCGCGGTTTCTGCTCCGCCGCCACAACCTACTCGGCAAACGCAGTCTATTCCGCCGCCACAACCACCGTCAGTCCAACCTCCGGCGCAGCCGGCGGTCGCGCCGACGGCGGGGAAGAAATCCAAAGTGCCGCTGGTGCTGGGAATACTCGTGGTGCTCTTTATTGTGGGTGGCGGCGCGCTGGGCGCAGCCTACTACTTTGTGGTGCGGCCGATGCTGGCGCGCCGAGTGGTCGCCATCGACAATCCACGTCCGCCGACGAAAGCGCCAACGCCAAACATCATAGCCCCACCCGATCTGCCGAAGCATGTGATCCCAGCGCCGCCGCCCTATTCGCCTCCCGCCGATGCCGCGGAATTTGTGAACTCGAAAGAAAACCTGGACGGCAAACTGGCGGAACATTACGTCGACTTTTCGTTTTACTATCCGGAGCGTTGGCAAAAGGATCAGACCGCGGGCGTGCCGGGCGCGAGAAACTATGTCCTGGTCGAGCGCCGCCTGCCGCCGAACTTTACCCAGGAGAATTTCGCGGTCGCGTGGAATTCATCAGCCGCGCCGGTGAGTGAGAATCTCGCCGTGTTCCACACCATGGCCGAGAACCTGTTCGCGCAGTTCAAAGCCAATTTCCCTGGCTACCGCAAAGTCTCGGAAGGTGAAACGAAAGTCGGCCTCTACGATGGATACGAATTTCGGTTTGAAGGCATGTCGAAGAATACCGATAAAGGTGATCTGAAGTTGTGGGGACGCGTGATCTTCCTGCCACCCCCGGACGGCGGTAAGGACGGGGTCACGCTCTTGATGCTGGCCACCTCGCTCGCTCCCGAACTGAAAAGTCTCGATGACGTAGGCGTCAAAGGTGAACTGCCGATGATGCTACAGTCGTTTCGGTTCGGAAAGAAGTGATCAAAATTCGACCAATAGGACCCATCCGACCCACGGGAGCCATCATGCTCTTAACTCATCACTTATAAAACCTAAATGAAAATAGTTCTCGCAGAGGATCGTAACGGTCAACTCCACGGCGAACACACGTTCACCGGCGATGTCGTGCTGGTGGGGCGCGACCCGGCCATGTGTCATTACTTCTTTTCGCAGGAGCAGTGGCCGATGGTTTCGCGCAAGCACGCGGAGTTTCGGCTCAGCGATGGGCGCTATCTGGTGGCCGACGCCAACTCGCGTTTCGGCACGTTTGTAAACGGCGAGCGAATCACCATTCCCGTGGAAGTCCGCGTGGGTTCTCACGTTCAGCTCGGCGCCGGCGGTCCGATTTTGCGGGTCGTTAGCATTGAGCAGTCTGTGATTTCCAGGGCTGAGCCAAAAACGCCTGACCTCGGCCGGATGGAGACGTTTCGCGAGTCGAGTGGGAGCGGCCTCACACCTCCATCTCCGCCGGCTCCGCCTTCGGGCAAACTAAAGACGCCTTCAACTCCGCAGCCTCCGCCGCGGCCTGCTGCGCCGAGGAGTGGCCCAGCGCATCTGGATCTCATCGATCCGGACACCAAACAAGCCAGACGCATCGAGCTCAACCGCGAAGTCACTCGACTGGGCCGCGATCCCGAAGGCGAAGTTGTGATCGATGCCGCGGCTGCCGTCGTCTCTCGACGCCACGCCGAGATCAAGAAAACCGGCGATCAATTTTTCATCAGCGATCTCAAGAGCTTTAACGGGACCCTGGTTCACGGGAAGAGAATCACCGAAACCGTCGCGCTGTTTGACGGAGACGAGATTCAACTCGGCGCCGGCGGTCCGCTGTTGCGGCTGACTGACCCTGCGCACCCTCAGTCGGCGCGAAAACACCAGGGCGTGGCGACGCCGAGCCAGCAGGCCATCCCTTCGGCGTTTGGTCAAATCGCAGCCATGGCCCAGCGGCAGACGATTGTCTCGACCGGATCGGGCTCGCTGCAGTCGACGACTCCGCCGGGCTCGGCGCAGCCGCAATTACTCGCGCGACTTTCATTCGACACTCGGCCGCAACTTTCAGTGGGGCGCGCACCGGACAATGATCTGCGGCTGGATGGATTACAGATTTCGAACCATCACGCTCGCTTTGCGCGGACCAACGGCAGCGTGACAGTTGAAGATGCCGGGTCGACGAACGGTGTGTACGTCAATGGCGAGCGCATCAGCGGCCGGCGCGCGGTGCAGCTGTCTGACGTCATTCAGATTGGGCCGTTTGTGTTGCAGGCCGACGCGCAGCAGGGTGTCGCGGTTTACGACACTCGATCAAAGACGCGCATCGACTGCATCAACATTGCGAAGGTCGTGGCCAATCGATCCGGCGGCGGTTCGATCAGGTTACTCGACGACGTTGGGCTGACGATTCAGCCAAACGAGTTTGTCGGTTTGCTCGGTCCGTCGGGCGCCGGCAAATCGACGCTGATGGATTCGCTGAACGGCATGCGGCCGGCGACCAGCGGCTACGTGCTCATCAATAATCTGGATCTGTACCGGCATCTGGACTCGCTGAAACAATCGATCGGCTATGTGCCGCAGGACGACATTATTCACCGCGAGCTGACCGTGTATCGCACGCTTTACTATGTCGCGCGGTTGCGTCTTTCGCGCGACGTGTCCACGCGAGAGATCGATCAGATCGTGAATGAGGTCATGGACGTCACGGGCCTTTCAGAACGCCGCGACGTGCCGGTGGGCCAGCTCTCCGGCGGCCAACGCAAGCGCGTTTCGATTGCCGTCGAGTTGATCACCAAGCCTTCGGTGATCTTTCTTGACGAGCCCACGTCCGGTCTGGATCCAGCCACTGAAGAGAAGATCATGAAGCTCTTCCGGCAGATCGCTGAGAGCGGCCGCACCGTAGTGCTGACGACGCACGCGATGGAGAACGTGAAGCTCTTCGACAAGATTGTCGTGCTCATGCGCGGCAAGCTGGTCTTCTATGGCGCGCCGCAGGAAGCTTTGGCGCACGTCAAGGCAGAGAGTTTCAAAGACCTCTATGACAAACTCGAAGGGCCCGTCGACGAGCAGACGGCGGCGCTGCCCGCGCTGCCGCCGAATGCGTCAAAATCGCAGAAACAGGCCCGAAAACTACAGCGCGAGCAAATCGCTGAACAGGTAGCCGAAGACTGGAAGCACAAGTTTCAAGCCACCGAACAATATCGACGCAACGTGGTCGAGCCGCTCAGTCTGCTGCCGCGCGATAAGCCGGCGACGGCCCCGCCCAAGCGCCGCGCCTCGCCGGTTGATGCAGTGCGCCAGTGGGGCACGCTGACGCGTCGCTATCTGGAAGTTCTCAGCCGCGACAAATTCAATCTGCTGATTCTGTTTGGCCAGGCGCCGATCATTGCGTTCATGACTTATCTGGTGGTCGGTTCGAAAAGCGCGCGCGACTTTCCTTTCTTCATGTTGGCGTTGGTGTCGATCTGGTTTGGCACGTCGGTGGCCTCGCGCGAGATCATTCGCGAACGAGCGGTGTACACGCGCGAGCGGATGGTTAATCTCACGCTGTTGCCATACGTGTCTTCAAAACTATTTGTCCTGGCTTTGATCGTTTCGTTTCAGTGCCTGCTGTTATTCGGTTCGTTGAAATTCCTGCATTACGCAGGCTTGATGAATCTACCCGGCTGGGCTTTGCCGCAATTGATTATCGTTCTGTTGACGGCGATGGTCGGCCTGGCGCTCGGGCTTCTGGTGTCGGCGGTCGTAAAGACGTCAGAGATGGCTACCAGTCTGGTGCCGCTAATCCTGATTCCGCAGATTCTGTTTTCAGGTTTGGTGGGCGTACCGCAGAATACGGCCAAGGTCATCGGCACCCTGCTGCCCGCAACCTGGGCCTTTGACGGACTGAAGCAATGGTCGACGCTCGACACGCTGGATGAGGAGGGCTCCGATCCGGATGGTCCGAACAAAGGGCGCGGTCTCTACAAGCACTACGAAGACCTGAATGACGCGCACATCAACAGCGCGCGCGACGACGTGGCCAAATATAAGAAGGACGCCGAAGCCGACTCGAAGGAATACGAGCAGGAGATGAAGGATTATATTAAGGACTTGCAAAGCGGCCGGCAGGCTGACCAGCCCACCGCGCCAAAGCTTAAGCCCGCTCCCGAAGTCCACCCCGCCGAAAAAATTCCAGAGGACTTGAGTAACTACATAAACTTCCTGCATCCCTGGGGCAACATCGTGATCGATCCATTTGTGCTGATCCTGATGTTCTTTTCTTTGGTCATCGCGACGATCATTACGTTGAGGGCGCAGGATATTTTGTGAGGAACCAATCCTGAGTCAGTACCACCTGCGGTAGCGGGTGGGCCGACACTCAAGCGGCCATTGATTGACCCACCCGCTACCGCAGGTGGTACTGACTTCAAGCCCACATCCTTGTCGCCGCGAACAGCATCACAGTAAACTCCTCCCGAGCCAAATAAGCGCGCCCGGCTCTGAAAACCGAAAATCCTGGAGTTGAAAGACCATGAACCATCCTTTGCTTTATTCGCGTCTTGTTGTCTCGACCCTGGCGCTGTCTCTGTCCGGTTTTGTCCATGCGGGCGCTTCATTCGCGCAAGACATTAGCGGCGGGGCGAATGTGCTAAACGCGAGCGCCGACGTCGAAGCGAAATTCGGCAAAGGCATCTTTAGCAGCCCGCAGAATCGCTCGCACGCGCCCAAACACCTGGAAAAGAAGACGGTCGTCCGTTCGGCGCATCCGGTTCAAAGACAGACGACCGCCAGGAACAAACCGGAGCCCATCAGTTCCGATCCGAAACACACTTCCGGTAACTCTTCAAAGCCGCTGGGAGATGCGGCCAGGCGTGTCCCAAACGCCGAGGCCTTCAACAAACAGGGTGACGAGTTTTTCGACGCCGGCCAGTACCAGAAAGCTGTCGACGCATATAAAAAGGCGATCGCGCTCCAGGCAAACTACCCTGAGGCTTACCAAAATCTCGGCGAAGCGTATTTCAACTTGGGCCATTACGATGACGCCGTCGCGGCCGAGCAGCAGGCGATTCTACAAAAGTCTGATCTGGGTGCTGCTCATCGCGCGCTGGGCAATGCCTTCCTCAAGCTGGATCGATCTGCGGACGCGATCTCAGCTTTGAAACAGGCCCTGATCCTCGATTCAACTGATGCCGAGGCGAAGGCTTCGCTTAGCCTCGCGTATTACGATCAAGGCGTGGCGGCGTACAACGCCAACAAGTACGAAGACGCGGTAGCGTCGTATCAGCAAGCCGTTAATCTCAAACCGGATTATGCCGAAGCATACAACAATCTGGGCGACGCGTATCGCCGCTTGAATAAATTTGCCGAAGCACTTGAGGAGTACAAGCAGGCGGTGCACTTCAAACCGAATTCAGTCGACGCTAACAGCGATCTCGCGTGGGCGAATGCGAGGCTGGGCAAGGACGCCGAGGCGGCCGGAGCTTACCGGCAAGTGATTAGCCTCAAGCCTGACGACGCCGAGGCAAACAACAACATGGGCTATGCCCTGGGCAGGATCAAACGCTGGCCGGAAGCGATCGCGGCTTTCAAGCGGGCGATCGAACTGAAGCCGGACTATGCCGAGGCGTACAGTAATCTCGGTTGGGCCTATAACAATACCTTGCAGTTCACGGCGGCCCTCGATCCGCTTAAGAAAGCAATTCAGCTAAAGCCTGAGCTGCCCGAAGGTCATCTCAATCTTGGCATCACCTACAGCAGGCTGGGACAGAAAAATGAGGCGCTGGCGGAGTTCAGGCAGACGATCCAGTTAAAGCCGGATTGGCCCGCGGCGCAGAACAATTTGGGTTTTGCTTACGGCGGACTGGGAAAATGGAAAGAGGCAATTGAGGCCCATAAACAAGCGGTCACTCTCAAGCCGGATTACGCGGGAGCCCATTTCAATCTGGGTGTCGACTATCTTATGGCCGGCAAAAAAGACTTAGCGGTTGCGGAATATAAGATTCTGTTTCCGATGAATCTCGCGCTCGCGAATAATCTCTATTTGTTGATTTACAAAAAGCCGGCCCCGGTTACTCGTCCTTAGTGGCGGAGCCCTCCACCAAACTCCTGGTCACCGGTTTCGTTGTGGGTTAAGGACTAGGTGACTTTGCGTCTTTGCGCTTTTGCGTGAGACATCGTGCCAGACCAAAATTCATGCCAAGGCGCCAGGGCGCAAAGATTTTGAACATCAAGATCAAGATATATGTCGCTATCGTTGCGGTGCTCGGATCCATTTCCATCGTAACGCGAACCCGGGCCCAGGAATTCCTGCCGTCGCCGCCCGCCGATCGCGGTTTGATCTACACCATCGACGATCAAAACAAACTGGTGCCGCTGCCTTTCGAGTCGGGCCGGACGCCGCTCCGGCCAGAGACTACTGCGAAAAGTACGACGGTCAGTTACATCGAGCTGAAAGCCGAGCATGCAGTGACTGTTCTAAGAACATCAACGCCGCGAATTTTTCTTTTCACTATTCAGCGGCCCGGCGCCGGCACGCATCCGCCGTTTCTGGTTTGGCTCACGCCGCACAAAGGCGCTCGCCGGGTCACTGCGATTGCGCAGCGGGGCCTGACCGGCTTTGCGATCTCTTCCGAAGAGATAATTAAACTGACGGTGCGCGGGCTGGCCCAGGATCGCGATCTGGTTTTCATGGAAGTCCGCCCACGCACTTCGCTCATGCCGGGTGAATATGCGATTATTGGCGAAGACCTGGCGCGCATTGCTACTTTTAGAGTTGCGGCCGAGTCGGGGCGTAATTAAGGAAGGCAAGGATCGATGGCTTTATCTATGGACTCTGAAACGAAATCGGACTCTGAACAGAAATCTGACGAGACTGTTCAGCCTTTCTGGACCCCAGGCCGCGTGCTGCTGAGCGTGGTTGGGCTGGGATTGATCATCGCTTTCGGTTGGTCGAAATGGAATTCAAAGGACGCGCCGGCTAACAACGCGCCCACTAACCGAGTCGCGAACGCGCCCGTTACGAATGCTCCGCCCCCAGGTCCCGTGAACGTGCCGCAGGAACTGCGCGATACAACGCTGCAAACCCTCGACGGCGGTTCGTTGAAGCTTTCGGATTTTGCAGACAAGGTCGTGATTGTAAACCTCTGGGCGACCTGGTGCGGGCCGTGCCGGCAGGAGATGCCGGAACTGGTGAAGATCAGCAACGAATACAAACAACGCGGCGTGGTAGTGCTCGGACTGGCGACTTCATATAACGAGAAGAATGACCAGACGCATGTGAAAGACTATATTCGCACACAGAACGTTCCTTACCAGATCATCTGGGACGACGGCACCCTGGCAGGCCCGCTGGTAGAAATGGTCCAGGGCCGGTCGGTTATTCCGCAGAGTTTTGTAATCTCGCGCGATGGCCGCATAGTCAAACACTTCACCGGCTTCCGGCCGTCGATGGATCCGCAGTTGATGCGGCAGGCCGTTGAGGACGCGCTGAATGACAAGGGTAAGGCCTGAGACCTGGTAATAGTTTTGTTGACGACCGCGAGCGATATGGAATCCGGATTAATGCAGGAAATTAGAAAGAAACTTCAAAGCGAGTTGGACGAGTTGGACACAGAGTTGCGCGTTCATCTGCCGAAAGAGATTAAACGTGCGCTTGAGTTCGGCGACCTGCGCGAGAATTCTGAATATCAAACTGCGCTGCAGAGGCAAACCATGGTGCAGGCGCGAATTCGCGAGCTGCGCCAGCGCATGAGCGAAGTCGCTTCGATCGATCTTTCGAAACTTCCGCGTGACAAAGCGTCCTATGGCTCGACGCTCGTTCTTTACGACGCCTCGAAAGACGAGGAAGTCACCTATCGTCTGGTCACACCTGAAGAAAGCGATCCGCCCGCCGGTTGGATCTCAACGGTCTCGCCGATCGGCCGCAGCCTGATGGGCAAAGAAGCTGGGGATGAAGTTGTGGTGACGATTCCTTCCGGTTCGCGCCGGTTTGAGATCAGGCGGCTTACGACGCTGCATGATGAAATCAAGCCAGGGTCTGAGCCTACAGACTAGTCGAGATCCAATTCGCAGATTTCGCAGACATGAAGGTCGCTACCGCTGCCGGTACTGACTTCGTATCTGTCTTGAACTGATCAGCAGAGCACACTTTTTTGCTTCGCCTATCGGTGTAATCTGCGTGATCTGCGGATAGGCTTCACTTGGTTACGCGCGCTGATCGCCACTGACGAATTCACCGACACCAGTGTCGTCCGGGCGGCTAAAGTCGTTATACCAAACGGCGACGTTGCCGAACGGCTGAGGTTGAACCAGGCAGACAAACTCATCGGCCATCGCCGCCACCGCGGCGGCGCCGCCCACAGAAGCGCAGGGCACCGCAACGATGATTTGGGCGGGACGGGTGGTCCGGAGCGCGTCTATGGCGGCATGCATGGTCGAGCCCGTGCGAATCCCACAATCAACGAGGATGACCGTCCGACCGCCTGGATCGATAGGCGGCAGACCGCGCCGGCAAATCTGTTCGCGACGACCCAGTTCTGCAAGCGCATCAGCGAGAAAGAAATCGAGAGGTGTGGATGGCGCGGCGGGCGGCCTCAGTTCCGGGTCGATCAACAATGAGCCGCCGAGGTGGACCGCACAGGATTGTGAGCCCGGGCCCTGCGGCGCGAGGAGCCGGCGAATGATCAGCAGATCAAGTGGCGCGCCGAGATGTTTGGCTACCTCATCAGCGACCGGGACGCCGCCGAGAATGATGCCGATTACAATTAACCCATCGCGCTCTCGGAATGTTTCGAGCCTGGCTGCAAGTTCGCGGCCGGCAGTGCGCAGATCGGGGAAAGGCTTTGCATCCTTGAATAACTCAACGGTCTTTTGAGAAGATTCTGACTCAGCGCCGTCCGGGAAGTTGATCATAGCAGTTGGCCAATATCTGTTTGGAGACTTTCAAGAAAACTGATCTGCCTGTCTCGGCACGCAGAATGGCTCAGTTGGAATAACAACTCAAATCGTGATCTATAACAAATCGTAGCCTGAGCAATATGGAGACTTCAACACGCGAATCGGGTCCATCAATCACTATGCGCCCGGCCGGGCCGGATGACGAAAGTTTTCTCTCTGAGCTCTTTGCCAGCACGCGACCAGAGTTGAGTTTGATCGATCTGCCCGACGACCAAAAGCAAATTCTGATGGCGATGCAGTTCAACGCCCAGCGCCAACAGTATGACGCTTCGTATCCTGAAGCCGAAAGCACGATTATTATGGTGCATGGCCAACCAGTCGGCAGAATGTTAGTTGATAGGAACGATCTGGAGTTCACGCTGATCGATATTGCCCTGGCGCCTGAGCATCGCAACGCAGGAATTGGCACGAGCTTGATCATGAAGTTTTTGACTGAGGCCATCGCCGCGAGCAAACCTGTTCGCCTGCATGTGGCAAAATCTAATCCGGCGCAACGTCTCTATGAGCGGCTGGGTTTTTCGCCGGCTGGCGAGCAGTCGATGTATCTTGAGATGATTTTCAAACCTAAGGCGTAATTGATGCCGGAGCTCATTTCATCCATTAAAGGACGGTATAACCATGGCGGCAGACTTGCAGCATGAGGAATTCCTCAAGCACTTGAATACCAAATTCAAAATACGCATCAGTGAATCGGAAGCAGTTGAAGCTGAGCTAACGCAAGTTTCTGAGCGACTGATGAATCCGAAACAGGAACGGTTCTCACTCGTGTTTCGAACTCCGAATGAGATGTTCCTGGGACAGGGCCAGCGGCCTTTCGAACACGACCAAATGGGAAACTTTGAATTGTTCATCGTACCTATCGGCCGCGAGGAAGGCGGAACTGATTACGAAGCCGTTTTCAATCGCCTGGTTAAGAAGAGCTGATGTCGATCGCACTCCGTGAGATCACCGCCGAAGACGAAGCCTTCCTGCGCGAAGTGTATGCCAGCACTCGGGCCCTGGAACTGTCGCTCGTTCCATGGAGTACCGAACAGCGTGAAGCATTTCTGAAATTCCAGTTCGACGCTCAGCATTCGCATTATCGATCTCAATATCCCGATGCGAGTTATCAGATTATTCTCAGTAACACTGATAGAGTCGGCCGCTTCTATGTTTTCAGAAGCGCGGCGGAGATAAAAATTTTGGACATCACTCTGCTCCCCGAGCATCGCAATGCAGGCATCGGTACATCCCTAATCAGCGGTCTCCTGGGAGAAGCAGGAAACCCGACTAGACCTGTTAGCATTTGGGTTGAGCAATTTAATCCTTCGCAGACCCTATTTCAGCGTTTGGGCTTCGCCACGATCCAGGAAGATGGCTATAACCATCTGATGCAATGGCGCCCCGAGACACAGCCATCGCCGATGGAATCTTCTAAGAGCAGGTGATTGATTGTTTGCGAGAAAGATCATACACTGCCGAGCGACGAGCAGCAGGAAAAAGGAGTTAGCGGGCCAAACCCACCGCACCGGTCAGGTTTTCACCACCGCCGGCCAGTAAGAAAACAATTTGTCAAATTCAAGAAGAAAGTTCCTGAAAGCGGGATTGATCACTGCTCTGTTTGCGGCGGTGCCGCTGAAGAATGTTCTGGGCCAGAGTTGGAAGGATCGGGATGGCAATCCTGGTGATGGCTCGGCGACAGCTCTCCAAAACAATGATCCGCTCGCGAATTACACCAAGGCGGCCTTCGTCTCGTATTTGAATTCAATATTCCGGCTGAATACCGGCTTCAGCGTGATAGCCGTAACTTTGTTGCAGGTTACGGACATGCCGGCGCCAAAGGGCGGTGAGTGCTTCACGCTTCTGTTCCGCGGTGGAGGTGGGCATGCGTTGCGACAGAGCACTTATTCTGTTGACCATCCTTCGCTCGGAAAATTCCCATTGTTTCTCGTGCCGGTCGGTCCTGACGACAACGGCGCGCAAGGCTACCTGGCAACAATTAATCGGCTTTCCTTTGCCGACGCGTTGACGATACAAGCGCCCCAGCGCCCGGCAACGAAACGATCAGGATCCATACAACCGGCGGCGAGCCCAACGCCATCGCCGGCCGCGGCTCCCACGCCGCAAACGACGCCGGTGGCCCCAACCGCAAAGCCCATAGAGAAACCCAAACCAGCCCGCACAAAGAAACCTTCATGGAAGAGAAATGATGATGACGAGGATTTTGGTATTAATTAATTGATTCGTGTTCGATCTCACCTGATTTCAATAAATTAGAAAAAGGTAACCCGTTCGAGTTAAGAACAACTCTCGGCTAGTAAAAGATTTTGCTTGCAATCCCATAAACTTGCGATTAGAATCCCCGCCGCTTCCTTCTTGAAATAGCTTTTCACGGTTGTCCATCGGTTGAGAATCCGAGGAGTTGTCGTTGCGAACGACCCTCCGATCAATTCAGATTTTCCCGACTTTTCTTTGCGAGCGTAATCCACGCAAAGGCCGAAACGAACCCGGCGGGGGCTTTGAGCCGGGCTCACCATTAAACTTCTTCAGGTAGTAGGAGTAGAAGATCATGTCAACACCATTCATGGGTGAAATCAAAATTATCAGTTGGAACTTTGCGCCGAAGGGGTGGGCGTTCTGTAACGGCCAGTTCCTGCCGATCAATCAGAACCAGGCGTTGTTCTCACTTCTCGGCACTAGTTTTGGCGGCAACGGGCAGACGACGTTTGCGCTGCCTGATTTTCGCGGCCGGATACCGATCCATAAAGGCGGTGAGGGCGGTGGGATACTCGGACAGGCCGCCGGAGAAGAGTTTCACACGCTGAAAATGCAGGAGATGCCGGCGCACAATCATGTGCTTCAGGCTAACAGTGCGGCTGGAGACACAGGGGTGCCGAACAATAACTTCCTGGCAAATATCAGCACGAAGGCTTATGGCTCTTTCTCGAATGTAACTACGCTTAATCCAACTACGGTCACGAACCTCGGCGGAAGCCAATCGCACGAGAATCGTCAACCTTTTCTGGTGTTGGCTTTTATTATTGCCCTTCAGGGAATCTTCCCGTCGCAAAACTAAAGGAGAGTAATCATGGGAGAACCTTTTGTCGGTGAAATCAGAATGTTTGGCGGCAGCTTTGCGCCGGCGGGCTGGGCCATGTGCCAGGGGCAATCGATGCCGATTTCCGAGAACGATGTGCTCTTTACCTTGATCGGCACGACCTACGGTGGCGATGGCCAGGAGACATTCAATCTTCCGGATCTCCAGGGCCGCGCCCCAATGCACATGGGCCAGGGCCCCGGGCTCTCGCAGAATTATACTGAGGGCGAGGCGGCGGGCGTGGAGAGCGTCACGCTCACCACGAACCAGATTCCGACCCATACGCACTCCTTTGTGGCTTCCACCGATCCGGCCCTCTCGGCTGACCCAACGGGCAATGTGGTGGCCGAGCCAGTGACGATCAATCTGTTTTTCGGGGATGTGGCGACTGCGGGTCTCAACGGACAATCAATCCTGCCGACCGGTGGTAGTCAGCCTCACGAAAATATGCAGCCGTACCTGGTCCTTACATTCATCATTTCCCTTTTCGGGGTTTTCCCGTCGCAGACATAAGGAGACACACCAATGTCAGACCCATTTGTGGCAGAAATCAGAATGTTCGCGTTTAACTTTGCACCCAAGGGCTGGGCCTTTTGCGACGGGCAGTTGTTGCCCATCTCGCAGAACACGGCGCTGTTCTCTTTGCTCGGCACTTTTTATGGCGGTGATGGCAAATCCACCTTCGCCTTGCCGGACCTGCAGGGATCGACGCCGCTAAATCAGGGGCAGTTAAAGGGGGGTTCGGAATACTTTCTAGGGCAGGAGTCCGGAACCGATACCATCACGCTGCTCACCACAGAGATGCCGATTCACACCCATACCCTTCAAGCCGATGTTTTCGATACCGGTGATGGACGCGTCCCAGGTCCTGCTTTTTCATTGGCGAAGACGCTTCCCGGCAATGCCTACAAAGCCGCCACAACGCCGCTGGTTCAGATGAACTTTCAGGACATCGCCATCGCCGGTGGCAGTCTCCCGCATAACAACATGATGCCGTGTCTGGTGGTGAACTTTTGTATCGCCATGCAAGGCGTCTTTCCGCCGCGTGGCTAGAAGTCGCGCAAGTTGTTGACTTGCGCCAGTCAGGCGCACCGAATATTCCGCCAGCATGGGCCGAGAGCGAGCCCGTGCTGGCGGTTTTGTTTTTGAGCTGCTTTGAGGTCAGTACCACCCGCGGTCATGAGGTCAGTACCACCCGGCGGTAGCGGGTGGGTCAGACCTGCGCGATCACCCACCCGCTACCGCAGGTGGTACTGACTCGATCGCGACGTCCGCGATCACCCACCCGCTATCGCGGGTGGTACTGACTCCATCATGGACGTGCGCGATCACCCACCCCGCTACCGCAGATGGTACCGACTCGATCACAACCTGCGCGATCACCCACCCGCTATCGCGGGTGGTACTGACTCCCCGTCGTGCAGCGCGCGGGATCACCCACCGGCTACCGCGGGCGGTACTGAGATCCGCCTCGATCCGAGTCCGGCTGGGAGCGACCCGAGTCTCCATAGCCACGATTCGAGTCCGGATCAGACCGGTCTGAATCCGGATCGGAGCGATCCGAGTTTCCACGGCCACGACCCAAGTCCGGATCGGAGCGATCCGAGTCTCCACAGCCATGATCCGAGCCCGGACTAGGCCGACCCAAGTCCGGATCGAAGCGATCCGAGTGTCCACAGCCACCATCCGAGTCCGGATCGAGCCGACCCGAGTGCCCCTTGGCCATAGTCGAGGTAGGTAAACATAGAAAAGTAACGCAGCTTAGCGCATGTAGCGAAAAAGATTGCCAATTCCGATGCTTCATACTATTCTTGGCTGGATAATTAGTCGCCCAACCGAATAACGCGGGTACTCACGCCCAAGTACTCCCTAACCCGAAGGAGATACTCATGTCAAAAATCAAATTAGACCTCAAGTCCCTCTCACTCCAGGAGAAAGTGACGAAGGCCCATGAAATCGTCACCGCGCTAACCGGCAATACACACTTTCCCAGTCCTGTGCCGGCGTTGACGGCTATCACGACTGCGGCTAACGATGCCGACACCGCTTATGCTGATTGTCAGGCAGCGAGACGAACATCGGTACTGACGACCATCGCGCAGAACCAAAAAGAAGCCGCGCTTGATAAGTTGCTGAATCAGATTGCCGGCCACGTTGACGGCGTCGCGGACGGTGATGAGGAAATGATTCGCAGCGCCGGGATAGACGTTCGCGCTCAGGCCGTACCTATCACCGATCCGCCGGGACAGCCGCAGGGGCTTGCGCCTACGGCCGGTGATCACGATGGCGAGATTGACTTGAGTTGGGATACGGTGACCGGAGCCAAGAGCTATGTATTCGAAATCAGCAATGATCCGGTGACCCCAACGTCATGGTCTCATGCTGGAGTCAGCACGAAGTCAACTTTTGCCGCACAAGGCTTGCACAGTGGCACCCGCTATTGGTTCCGCGTGGCCGCGGTCAACAATAATGGCCAAAGCGGTTGGAGCGATCCGGCGACGAAGATTGCGCCTTAGAGATCATGAGCGAAAGCTCATGAGAAGCAGGCGCGTCTCGTTGACGACAAGTTGAAATCCGATCGGGCGATCGGGCTGCTTGCACGAGGCCACTGCGAGGCGCGCCTGTGAGATCTGGTCAGTACCACCTGCGCGATCACCCACCCGTTACCGCAGGTGGTACTGACTCGATCACAACGTGCATCATCACCCACCTCCTACCGCAGGTGGTACCGACTCCAGTGCGTTGCGTGATATGAGGTCAGCACCACCCGCAGTAGCGGGTGGGTTCTCAGTCAAAATCCGGTAGATCTCCTCCCTGTCCATTCATTACGTAGTCGATAGCTAGAACGACGCTACGTTCATCCCACAAGTACCGCTCGCTGCCTTTGTCCGCCCATGGACTACGCGGATTGTTCCAGTTCCGGTCTTCGCGCATCTGTCGTGTGGCATTCGCCTTAAAAGCATTTAGGGCACGACCAGCTTTCGTCGGCCCGGTTGAGACCACTACATGCACGTGATTAGTTCTCACGTTGAGGGCATGTAAATGCCAACGGCGATACAAACAAGTTTCGCGGATCGCATTCTCGATACTCTGGCGTTGTTTCGTATCGAGTGTCTGAGTCTCGGATTTGAGTTCCCTGGTATTGTGTTGCCGCCATCTTTCGTCAGCGGGAATGTGTGGACTCCGGTAGACGTTGTGACGGCGATCAGTCGAGCCACGCTCGTCGCCGTGGAGCCACGTACCATGGCAACGAAAGGTGATCAGATAGGCCAGCGGGAGATCGGTGTCATTCCACATGCGACTGTTGTGATATTGGCGGGATCACCCACCCGCTACCGCAGGTGGTACTGACCTGCGGGATCACCCACCCGCTACCGCAGGTGGTACTGACCTGCGGGATCACCCACCCGCTACCGCGGGTGGTACTGACTCCATCATGTGACGCGCGGGATTACCCGCCCGCTGACGCAGGTGGACTGACTGCATCATGTGACGCGAGCTATGAGGTCAGTACCACCTGCGGTAGCAGGTGGGTCAGACCTGCACAATCACCCACCCAATACCGCAGGCGGATCCCTCACCTGCGGCGCTTAAGAGAGGCTATCATGATGCGCAATCCCATAATTCTTGCGAACGATCATGAGGTCAGTACCACCCCGCGGTCATGAGGTCAGTACAACCCGCGGTAGCGGGTGGGTCAGACCTGGGCGATCACCCACCCGCTACCGCAGGTGGTACTGACTCCGTGACTCATCTGTACCCACCCGCTCACGCCGGTGGCACTGATCTGCTGATCATGGCATCATGTGCGTGATGAAAATATTTCTAGCCATCATATCTTTCTTGATCACAGTATCCGTCGCTTGCACCTCATCCAAGTCCGCGGGTTCACAATCGTCTCCGAACAACAACTTGTCCGTAAGCCAGAATTCACCTCAGACTACTAACGCGGGCGCGCAGGATAAACCAACTTGCCAACTGACTCTTGCCGGAGCACCTGACATTAAAGGCCTCAGACTCGGAATGACGCCAGAGCAAGTGCTGGCATTATTTCCCGGCAGCAACGAGGACCCCGAAATCCGTTCCCGTTTGTCCCAACCGCCCAGCGAATTTGGAGTCTCCAGCTTTCTCGTGCGACCAGACAAATATCAATCAAAAGATAAGTTCGCCGGTCTCAGTCAAATTACCTTCACGCTTCTGGACGGCCATGTTTCAAGTTTCTCGGTCGGCTACAACGGCCCGGAGTATTCACACGTCGATAACTTCGTAGCGAAGTTTGTCGAGGGAACAAATCTTCCCGCTACAGATCAATGGGAAGCATATGTGGGGATGGACAATCAATTGAAGATGCTCAAGTGCCAGGACTTTGAGATCCGCGTCTTTGCGGGCGGCCCGGGTGGTAATCTCAATTACGTGCTGATGAGCGATCTGGCGGCGGCCAAGAAGCTAAAGGACCGTAGGGATAAAGCCAGAGCGCAAGCGACGCCGACTCCATGAGCAGTGCAGTGGGCAGTAGCGCCGGCGATGTTTTTTTGCGGCTCAACCGCAGCCCGTGCGGAAAGCCTCCGGCCTTCCGCCCGACTTCCGATTTTTCTTTGAGGCTAGGCCGCCGCATCGCGTTTTTGGAGGCATAGCCTCCTAAAACTTAATCCGATCAACGGAAGGCCGGGGGCTTTCCGCATGGGCTGCGGCCCCCGACATCTCCGGCCGTCGCAGATGCGAATGATCTCTTTTGCGTTGACGTGATTCCAATCCTGTAATAGTCTTATCGCTCGTCGCATTGATCTTTTACCAGATGGTCGTATTTCCTGCTCACCCCGTCGAATCAACAAGCGTTGCCATTCGTTGAGCAATTGATAGCCCGTTCGCGAGATATTAAATAGTCGTGAAGCAATTATCCCCCTACCCAATATCGGGCAACGTAAGGCCTTTCCTATCCTGCCTACTGTCTTTTGCGATCCTAATCATGCCGTTCGCGGCCATGGCCGCACCGAGATCGGGCTTTAACCCGACGGCCAGCGAGGGCTCCTCTGCGAACCCGGCAAGGGAAGCGCAACCCAAGGTTAAGTCCGCGGCCGATGATGTATTCGTCAAGCCGCTGACCGAGACATCGTCGGCGCTCCCCGGCCCACAACCCGAACCCGCGCCACAGCCACCAGCGCCACCGTTCGTTGGATCAGTGACTGCAACGATGACCGCAGCGTTGACCGCAACCGGCAACAACGGTGACGGCAAGGCTGATCCGGGCGACACGATCAATTACACGGTCCAACTCGGCAACACTACCGGCGGCGACGCGACCGGACTCGCCTTTACCACCGCGCTGGATTCGCACACGGCGTTTGTGCCGACTTCAATCAAGAGCACTCCGGTTGCCTTCGATCAGGCCTTCCCGGCTTTTAATGAAGATCCCGGCCCAGGCGGCGTCACGATAACGCTTCAGGGTCAAGATCCGGACGGTAACCTGCCGTCCAACGCTTTTAGCATTGTCCCAGCTAGCGGACCCAGTCACGGAACGCTCGACGCTTTATCCAACTTCAGTTGCACAAACGGTATCTGTTCCGTAACCGTCGTCTACCATCCCACTCTGGACTACAACGGCACGGATTCATTCCAGTTCAAGGTCGATGACGGCGATCCAAATCCGAACGTGTCGAGCGCCACGGGAACGGTCAACGTCACCATCAATGCGGTCAATGATGCGCCGACATTTACGCAGCAGGGAGGCAATCCGCCCACTCCTTCGCCCTTTAATCCAGCGGCTGTCAACGAGGACTCAGGCGCGGCGTCAGTTGCCAGCTTTATCACTAACGTCAAGCCGGGACCGGCGACGGAACCCAGTAATGAGGATAGCCAGACGGTAAGTTTCGTCATTACGGGTAACACGAATTCAGGTCTTTTCCTGACTCAGCCGGCCCTCACCGTGAATGGCGCCAGCTATCCGAAAACAGCGATGCTTAGTTACACGCCGAAAGCTGACCAGAACGGCACTGCGGTGATCACGTACCACGCGCACGACACGGGCGGCACCAGTCCCGGCGTAGACGACTCAGCCCCTCAGACCTTCACAATCACAGTTAACGCGGTTAACGATCCGCCGGTGGTAACTCCGCCCGCTGCGTTTTCCGTGCAGGCCAACATGAAGCGGACCGGATTGGGAGGCCTGCTCGCGTCCATCACCGATGCGGACAGCGGCGTGAACGGGTGCACGCCCACACCCTTCAAGATAAAGAGCGGCAGCATCAGCGCGACAAGTCCCGCAGGTGGCACAATTTCTAGTGTCGATTTGAATAACGGCACTTTCGATTTCGATCCCCCGCCCGGGGTCACTGGTAATGTGACCTTCACCTACATCGTGACCGATAACGGCTGTCCCGGTACGGCCGACAGCGCGATCGTGACGGCCACGGTCAGCGTTATCGCTAGTCCGGTAATTTGGTTTGTGGATCTTGGTCGCGCCACGAATGGCAACGGCACGCTCTCAAATACGAGTTCTGCGGTGGGCCCATTCAATAGTCTGGCGTCTGCTAATACTCAGTTGGGGAACCTGGGTACGAATCACCGGATCTTTCTTTATTCTTCTACGGCCGCGGTTACGGCCGCGGTCGGCGATGTGGTCACGTTGAACGCGACTCAGTGGCTGATTGGACAGGGCGCTATTAACGGCAGCGGCACACCTTTCGACACCTTCATGGGCATTAGCCCGCCTCCGAATACAATTGCCCGGCCTGCGCTTAACGGCACCCCGCCGATCGTCCGAGGCACCGTGACGATGAAGGACAATTCGCGGGTCGAGGGTCTCAATATTAATGTCAGCGCGGGAGGAACCAAGGGACTTACGGGCACGAATTGGGGCAACAATACCTCCGTCACAATCAAGGACGTCAACGTTACCTCGGCGGGCGGAAATGCAGTCGACTTTAGTAACACCACCCTCAACGGCCAGACGATTAACTACACCAGCACTTCAGCGAACACCACGATTACCTCGACCACTGGCATCGCACTCAGTCTGGTCAACACGACGATTGGCGTCGGGGGCCTTAGCTTGCTCAGTATTTCGGCCAACGGTGCGTCAAAGGGCATCGTGCTTAACAACGTAGGTAGCGCAGGGTTCACGGTCACCGGCAGCGGCACCACGGCCGGCAGTGGCGGCACGATTCAGAACGTGAGCGGGCGCGGGATTGAGGTCATCGGCGCAGCGGCTGTTGCCTCCCAGCCAGTGCTGTCGATCAAGAATATGAACCTGACGAACACGGCGCAGACGAACGGCGAAGCCAACTCCGTTAACTGCGGCGCAACCAGCCCCTCTGGCGGGAACTCCAACTGCAGCGCGGCCGTTCACCTAAACAACGTCAACGGGGCGACGTTCGACAACGTCAACATCAACGGCTCGAACCAGAACGGCATCAACGGCCTGAACGTCATTGACCTCAAGATCCTGAACTCGACGGTCCAGAACGCCGGCAACGAGTCGGGAGAGAGCGGAGTCTTCATTCAGAATCTGTCGGGCAACAATTGCGCGATTACCAACAGCACTTTTAGCGGCAGCGAGGCGTGGCAGTTCTCGTTCATGAATTGGAACGCCGGCACGCTCGGTACGGTGGGCAACCCGTTCAACATCAGCAACTCTACCTTCACCGGCAAAGGCAATACGTTCACCCTGAACGAGGACGGCATCCTCGGCGAAACGCGCAGCTCTGGCACCGCATATATCAACGTCACGGGCTCACACTTCAAGTCCAACTACTCATATGGCTCCATCCTCTATGCGATCGATACGAGCAATTCGACTTACAACATCACCGGCTGCGACTATGGCACGCTGGGTACGGCGTCCACCTACAACAACAGCGGCGCTGCGGTCGTCCTGGGCGGCGCTGCGACGCTTAACTACAATATCAGCAACAACACGATCTACGGCTCCGCCGACGGCACGCCCGGTAACGGCACCCCGATCATCGTCAGCACAGCAGTGACCAGCGGCGCGGCGTCGATCATCGGCACGATCAGCACCAATACCATCGGCGCCAGCGGCACCGCCAGCTCCGGCTGCAAGGGCAACTGCAACGGCATAAGCCTTTATGCCAATGGCGGCGGTCCAATGACTTTCAAGTCGACAGTTACCAGCAACCAGATCCATCAGGTCAGCGCCTTCGGCATTCAATACCTTGGCGGTACGACGACCGGCGCCGTGACTGGTACGCTGCATATCAAGAGCAACACGATTGATACGCCGGCAGGTGGTGCGAGCGCCGGCCAGGCCATTCTCATTCAGGCGGCGGTATCCGGCGTGGGCGGCGCGGTTTCTACACTGTGCGCTGACATAGGAAACGGCGGAGCGAACTCTCTCAGTGGTGTGTGGGACACTCCGAATAACGATTTCATTCGCCTCCTGACGTTGCGAGGGTCGAGTTTCACTCTCGGCGGCATGACTGGAAGCGGAACCGCTACTACCGCAGAGGTGAACGCTTTTGTATCGAGTCAGAACGGAGGCGTGCTCACCACTAGTTCGAACACCGCCAGCGGCGGAGGCACTTTCCTGAAGAACAGCGGGGCCGTTTGTCCGCTGCTCCTTGCTGAAGGCGGGGTACTAGCGGCCTTGAACGCGCCGTCGCTGTTGGAGGGTTTCTTCTCCTCCTCTTCGAACGTCTCTGAATATGAGGCGATTGATCTGAAGAGTTCAATGCCTGCGCCCAGCACCGTCTCGACTTCGCTCGATCAGCAACATCTCGACTCGATCGTTTCGGCCGCCATGCAGCGTTGGTCGTCAACCGGATTAACTGCGCAACAAATAAGTGAGTTGCGCAGCATCAAGTTCGATGTCGCGGATCTGTCCGCAGCGTATCTCGGCGAGGCCGATGGCGATCATATCCTGGTTGACCGCTACGCTCAGGGTAAAGGCTGGTTCATCGATCCCACGCCGCAGAGCGACTCCGAATTTGGTAAAGCTTCAGCCACGCGCCGCTATACCGATCCGATGAGCGCGCCGGCCGGCCACGTCGACCTGCTCACGGCCATCATGCATGAGATGGGTCACAAGCTGGGTCTCGATGACTCGTATGCCGCGAAGGATCGCGACAATCTGATGTACGGTTACCTGACCGTCGGCGAGCGACGGCTGCCGGTTAAGGGTCAGGCAACAACTGCAATATCAAACAGTTCTGCACAGACACATTTCCTGTCAATTCTTCCGAGCGAGGAGAAAGCAGTTAGTGTATCTCTGGCCGACGTGACCGCAGCAGTCGCAGGTAAGATTGAAGCGCCGCCAGGTCCCGCTTCCTTCCCGGTTAGCGTTGCCAAGATCAAACCCGCGACCCCGACAGCGAAGTCGAGTATTGCCGCTGCCGCAGTTTTGGGCGAGCGAACGATCGCCGCTGCTTCCGCGCCCGCTGTCACGAGTCAGCCGCCGGCAGACGGCAACCGGAGAGACGCCAGTCTGAATCAAGCGCAGATCGGGCGGCCAAATATTCTCAGTGCAGCGCGCGCGATATTTGCGCCGATGCCTTTCACCGGCGGCACGTTCCCGGTGAACGGCACCGGACCGGGCTTTATCCTGCCGAACAACAAGAGGATTACGATTACCTTCAGCGTCACGGTGAACAATCCGCCGAACTTCGCGGGAGTTCCGCCGGCAACGCCGCAGATTTCTGCGCAGGGAACGCTGCAGGGCTCACCCGGCACGATTCTTACCGATAATGTGGAACCCCCGGCCGGGGCGGCTGATCCGACCGTGCTGAATGCGGATCTCTTTAATACCACCAGCACGATCACCGGAGCGTCCCCGTCAAATTCGACGAACATGGGCCAATCGGTCACCTTTACCGCCAGCATCGTCGAAAACAACACGCCTGATCCAGCGGGTGGAACTCTGCCCGGCGGCACGGCTACGTTCCAGGACGGCGCCAGCAATATCAGCGGCTGCGTTAACGTTACCGTCACGTCAGGAGCCGCCCAGTGCACGACCGCGGCGCTTACGGCGGCCGCGTCGCCGCACGCGATCAAGGTCGTCTATAACGGCGATGGCAACTTTGACCCGAGCACGAGCGCGAACTTTACGCAGACCGTGACACAGAACGGCACGACGACGGCGGTTAGCTCTTCGCAGAACCCGTCAGTCTCGACCCAGAACGTAACGTTCACCGCTACGGTCACTTCCAACGGCGCAGTTACCCCGCCCACTGGTACGGTGCAATTCCATGAGGGCGCCACCAACTATGGCGCGCCGGTCGCGCTGACGACGGGCGGCTCTTGTCCGGCGACCAAGGCCTGCGCCAGTTTCAGCAAGAGCGATCTGGCGGTCGGCCCGCATACGATCAGCGGCGATTACATTCCTGATCCGGCGTTCACGGCGAGCACCGGGTCCGTCGTGCAACAGGTCAATCAGTCCGACGTGACTGTGGCAGTCTCGTCCTCAATGAACCCCTCGCTCGTCACGCAGGGAGTGAGCTTCACTGCGCAGGTTAGTTCCAACAGCGTAATCACCGGACCGCCGACCGGCAACGTTCAGTTCAAAGATGGCGCGTCTAACATTGGCGCAGCGGTTGCCCTGACCACGGGCGGTGGCTGCCCGGTGAACAAGGCATGCGCGACCAGTATCACCATTTCCACCCTGACTGCGGGGAACCACACGATCACCGCCGTCTACAATGGCGACACGAATTTCGCCGGAACAACTGGCACCTTGTCTGGTGGCCAACAGGTGAATAAGTCCAACACGGCAACCGCGTTGGTCTCTTCGGTGAACCCATCTACTGTCGGCAATTCGGTGAAGTTCACGGCCACGGTTACTTCGCAAACTGCAGTCACCGGACCGCCAGCCGGCACCGCAGTATTCTTTGACGGCCTTAATCCGATCACCTGTACGGACACCGGCAACGGCGAGAGTGGTGGCTTCGCCGGCGAGACTTTGAACGGCAGCGGGGTGGCAACCTGTACCACGTCCGCGCTTACAGTCGCATCGCACAACATAACTGCTCAGTACACCGGTGCTGCTTCACCGAACCCAAACGGCAGCGACACGTTCAACGGCAATACCTCGAACACGGTCGTCCAGGTTGTGAATACGGCATGCACGACGCCGATAACCGTGGTGAACGCGAACGACGCCGGCGCGGGCAGCTTGCGTAAGGCGATAGCTGACGTGTGCGACGGTGGAACGATCACCTTCTCGAACACTACGGCCGGCGGCGCGGTGAATTTCTACGACGGCAGCCCACACACGATTAATCTGGCGGACACGGCGACCAACCAGCTAACCATCGCGAAGAGCCTGACCATCACTGGCCCAGGAGCGAGCGTGTTAACGGTGCTGAGGCCTATCGCCGCGACGAACAACTTCCGGATCTTTGAGATTCAACCCGGTAAGACTGTGTCGATTTCAGGCATGACGATCTCGAACGGCCATGCCGCTGACGGCACAGGCTCGCTCGCCGGTGAGAATGGCGGCGCTATTTTGAATGACGGCACGCTGACGCTGACCACTGTTTCCGTGACGAACAGCAACGCCGGAACTGGCGGCGCCGGTGGCCCATCGCCTGGAGGCAATGGCGGTAAGGGCGGCGGCATTTACAACTCGGCCACGGGCACGCTGACGATCGTGAACAGCACGATCAGCGGCAACCAGACAGGTATCGGCGGCACTGGCTCACCGGCAGGTTCTGGCGGATTCGGAGGCGGCGTCTACAATCTCGGTACTCTGATCGCGAACGGCAGTACCTTCAGCGCAAACAATTCCATCGGGATTAGCGCGGCTGGCGGCGGCATCGCCTCAGCCAGCGGCACGGTTACTCTCATTAACAGCACTATCAGCGGCAACACCGCGATCGGCGACGGCGGCGGCTTCCTGAACTCCGGCACGTCCACCGCCGCCCTGACCAGCGTCACAGTTACGGGCAACCGCTCTGACAAGGACGACAACGGCAGCGGCGATGGCGGCGGCGTCAGACAGACTAGCAGCAACACATTGACCTTGAGCAACACTATTGTCGCCGGCAACCTCAAGGGCATGAACGGGGCCGTCCAGCAAGTTGAGACGGCGACCGTCGTCGGCACCGTCGCGACCGGGAGCACACAGGTCGAGACCCTGCCGGTCAACGACACGGACGGCGCGGCCAATAACACGGGCAGCGTGACGGTGAACGTGACCATTAACAACGTGACCACCCCCTTCACGGTGCCGATAGCTGACGGCGACACCGCCGACATGGTGGCTGACAAGATTGAGTTGGCGCTCGCAGGCAACACCTCCCCCTACACTGTTGCTTCGCCGGGTGCGACCGTAACGCTTACCGCGAGTACGCCGGAAGCTCCCCACGACGCTTCCCTGAACATGACGCTCAGCGGGGGGAATTTGGACCCCGTCAGCACCAGCAGCGACACGACCGACGGCACCCAGGTTCTCGTAACGGTGACGATTAACAGTGTGCCGAAGCAGTTCAAAGTCCCGGTCAGCGTCACCGATGACGCCTCGGCCGTGGCGGGGAAGATCCGAACGGTTTTGACTAATGACTCGACGGTCAATGCGCTCTACAACGTTTCGTCGGGCACTCCGTCCGACCCAACGACGGTCGTACTGACCGCCATCACGGCGGGCGCGGACGACCCGACGCTGAACATCGCGATCGCCGACGGGACGACCACCGGCCTGACGCCCGACGCAACTTCGGACAATACGACGCCGGGCTACGGCGGCTTCACCCCTAACGACGTGAGCGGCAACGTAAGCGGCTCCTTCAACCTGATCGGCACGGGCGGCTCAGGCGGCCTAAGCAGCGGGGTCAACAACAATCAGGTGGGCGTCAACCCGATCCTAGTCTTTGCCGGATTGGCGAATAATGGCGGTCCCACCATGACGCACGCGCTGATCCCTGGCAGCCCGGCGATTGATACGGGCAGTAGTGCGCTCACGCCGCTAACTACGCTCGGTGCAGATATCGTCGACAACGTGGTGACAACTGTCACAGTGGTGAATGGCAACGTGATACCGGCCAGTTCCGGCTATGCGATCCGCGTGGACACCGAGCAAATGATCGTCACCGCGAGGACCGGCAACACGCTGACGGTCACCCGCGGAGCCTATAGCACCACCGCTGCTTCACACAGCAACGGGGCCAACGTCTATGCGGCAGTTGACCAGCGTGGTTTGCCGCGTCCCGTTAACTTTGACGGTAACCCACCAGCCGCGGGCGACGACTCGGATATCGGCGCTTACGAGCAGCAGAATCAGCCACCCGCACCCGGCACGCCGAATCTCGACGATGCGAGCGACACCGGTCCGAACAACAGCGACAACATCACCAGCGACACCACTCCGACCTTTACGATCAGTGGCGTCACTTCGGGCGCTACAGTCAAGCTCTATCGCGACGACGATGGCGCGGGGGGTAATCCACCTGCGGTCGTCGCCAGCGGCATTGCCGCCGGCACCTCGATTCAGTTGACGGATCCAAGTGCGCCCGCCAGCGCCACGGCTTATCTCTATTCAGCCAAGCAGACGCTCGGCGGCGCGCCAGAGAGCGACCCGTCAGCCGATCTCAGCGTTACTGTTAATACGAGTGCGCCGGGCACGCCCTCTGATCCCGACCTCCAAAACACGGTCAGCAGCGACTCCGGCGCGAGCCAGACCGACAACTACACGAACTCCAACACGAGAGTCTTCGACGTTTTGATCAGCGAGACCGGCTCGACCGTCGAGTTGCTGCGAGACACCGTGCCCTCCACCGGCGCCGTCGTCGTTACGTCCGCGGCCGGCAACGGCTCGGCGACCATCCAGTTGACCGACTCGGTGTCGCTCTCGGACGGCATGTACGTTTACTCGACGCGGCAGACCAACGGTATCGGTTTGACCACCAACTCCGCGGGCTCGCTGACCGTCACAATCGACAAGACCGCGCCCACGATGCCCGCAGCGCCCGTTCTTCAGACCGGCAGCAACAGCGGGAGCACCGCCGACAACATCACCAACGACACCACCCCGACCTTCGACATCGGTAGCACGACGAGCGGCGAGAGAGTCGAACTCTACCGTGACGCGAACTTCGTTGGGTTTGCGACCGGCAACGCCGGAACGGTCGCCATCGGCGAGACCACGCCTGTCACTCCGGACGGCACTTACAACTACAAGGCGCGGCAAGTCGACCTCGCGGGGAACACGTCGAGCTTCTCAGCCGATCTCCCGGTCACGATAGATACCGTGAGTGCGCCCTCGGCGCCCGACCTGCAAGCGGGCAGTGACTCCGGCTCGTCCAGCACAGACAACCGCACCAACAAGAAGCTGTCGAGAACCTTCGACGTATTGACCAGCGAGACCGGCGCGACGGTGGAACTCCTGCGCGATTACGACGGCGCGGGCCCCAACCCGCCCGCGGTGATCACCTCGACAGCCGGCAACAGCTCGGCGACGATCCAGTTGATCGACGCGAACACGCTGACCGACGGGACATACATCTACTCGACGCGTCAGACGGATGTGGCGGGCAATGTGGGAACGTCGGGAAATCTCTCTGTCGTGATTGACACGACGGTGACTGCGAATGCGCCCGACCTCGACGCGGCCAGTGACACAGGAGCCAGCAGCACTGATAACCGGACGAGCGCCGCGACGCCGCACGTCTTTAACGTCGTCATCTCGGAAACGAACTCTTTGGTTGAGTTGCTGCGCGACACCACTCCGGTAGCGGGTGGGTCAATTACCAGTAGTGGGACGGTACAGCTTAACGATAACGACGCGCTGGCGGACGGCACGTACCAATACAGCGTGCGCGAGACGGATCAAGCGGGCAACGTCAACACCTCCGCGAATCTTGCCGTCACGATCGATACGACGGCGCCGACGGTGGTGACGATTACGCGAGCCAGCTTAAATCCGACGAACGCCGCGTCGGTCAACTTTACTGTCACGTTCAGCGAGCCGGTACAAGTATCGACTGTTGATAGTTCTGACTTCGCCATCGCTAAATCGGGCGGCATCACTGGCGAGAGTCTCGGGACGATTACACCCCTTGCGCCGAGCGGGACGCCCAGCGTCACCAACATGTTCACGGTGGCGGTTAACACCGGCACCGGCGACGGCACCCTGCGTCTGGACGTCATCGACGACGACACGATTCTCGACCTGATGAACCTGAAGCTCGGCGGGACGACGCCCGGAAACGGCAGCTTTAACAGCGGCGAGGTCTACGCGGTTTCGAAATCGGATCCGTTTGTCTCTTCAATAACCAGGGACGATCCCAGCCCGACAAACGCGGCGAACGTTCACTTCACCGTCACCTTCAGCAAGCCGGTGACCGGCGTTAACATAGGCGCGGGTTCGGATTTTGTTTTGACCAAGACCGGCACCATCGCTACCGAGTCCATCACGGGTCTCAGCGGCTCGGGCACCACCTACACCGTCACGGTCAATACCGGCACGGGCGATGGTACGCTCAGGCTCGATGTCACTGACGACGATACGATTCAGGATTCGGGCAATAGAAAACTCGGCGGGACCGGAGTTGGCAACGGCAATTTCACGACCGGCACTCCCTATGACGTTGATAAGACGGCGCCGACCATCACCAGCGCGGCCAAGGACGCCGGCCAGGCAGATCCCGTCACCGGATCGACGGCCACCACCGTCATCAACTTTACGGTGATCTTCAGTGAGCCGGTGAATTTCACTTCGGGGGACGTTAACCTTTCCGGGACGGCGAACCCCTCTGTGGCTAATGTTACGCCAGCTGGTCTCAACACGACTTTCAACGTAGCGGTCGAGGGCATGACCCAGACCGGCGGCGTAACCATCACCATTCCGGTCGGCGTTGCGAACGATGCGGCGGGCAACGTCAACACGAACACGAAGAGTGCCACCGTGCAATTCATCAGGGATGACTTCAGCACGTTGGAAGTTAACTCGCTGGCTGATACCGATGACGGACAATGCACGACAACAGCCAACGGCTGCACGCTGCGCGAAGCGATCAACGCCGCGAACGCAGATGCGGGCGCTGAGACGATCACTTTCAACCCGACTGTGTTCGCGGCTCCCGGCCCGTACACGATTAATCTGACGGGCGCGCTGCCTGATCTCTCGACTGATATGACCATTAGCGGCCCGGGCGCCAACATCCTAACGGTGCAGCGTAACACCGGTGGGAACTACCGCATCTTCACTATTGGCGCCGGGATCGTCAACGTGACCATCAGTGGGTTGACTATAAGCAATGGGAACGCGGCTGGCGGTGGATCGTTCGACCGGGGCGGCGGCATTTTCATCAGCAGCACGGGAGCAGTGCAGGTCAACAACTGCACCATCAGCGGTAACACGGCTACGGCCGACGGTGGCGGCATTGTCAGCGCCGGCAGCGCCGGCACGCTGAATATTAGCGGCACCACAATCAGCGGCAACTCTGCCGGCACTCAGGGTGGCGGCATCAGCATCGTCGGGTTGGCGCCGGTGACCACCACTAACAGCACGATCAGCGGCAATTCTGCCAAGACTGACGGCGGCGGTATTTTCACGCAGGCTGCTGCGGTCACAATCAGCGGCGGTACGATCACCAATAACCATGCCGACAGCGACAACAACAGCACCGGTACTGGCGGTGGGTTGTTCAGATCCAGCGGCACCGTCACCCTACGGAATACCATCATCGGTGGAAACTTTGACGGAGGCGGCGTCAAGCAGGCTGAGACAGCGACCGTAGTCGGCACGATTACTTCCGCCGGCACCAAGAACGCCACCGTCACGGTTACGGCCGCCGGAATGACCAACAGCCCCAAGACCCTGAACGTGGCGGTCGTTAACGGGGACAATGCTTCGGCCGTTGCCGGGAAGATACGCGTGGCGTTGGCAGCCGACGCAAACGTCAGTGCGTTCTTCACTGTCTCAGGCGCGACGAACCAGATCATCTTGACGACGATTACGGCCGCCGCGAACGACGGCACGATGAACATTGCCACAGACAACGGCACCTGCACGGGACTAACGCCGGCTCCGACCTCTGCGGATACCACTCCGGGCGGAGGCGACGTCGTCGGCACGGTTCAATCTGACGGCTTCAATCTTCTTCAGAGCACTGCGGGCGCGACCATCAATCAGAATGGCGGCGCCGGTCCGAACATCATCGGCGTGGATCCGTTACTGACTGCTTTAGCCGATAACGGCGGCCCCACAAAGACCCACGCGCCGCAGTGCGTCAGCAAGGCGATCGACAACGGCAAGAGCTTCACGTTGACCACAGACCAACGCGGCGGCGTGCGGCCGTTCGATCTCGCCGATTCTGTCTATCCGAACGCCGTGGGCGGCGACGGCTCAGACATTGGCGCGTTCGAGACACAGTCGGGCGGCGGCTGTGTGCCCCTTGCGATCGGACCGAGTCCGCAACCTTCGACGCCTGAAGACCCTCCATCGGCGCTGAGCATTACGTTGACAGGGACCTATTCGCAGAACACGCCGCTGTCGTTCATCATCACGCAGCAACCCGGAAACGGCGCGACTTTAACGCCCACCGCGCCCGTCTGCAATTTCAGTCTCTCCATGACGTGCACTTCAACGGTGAGCTACACGCCATCGCTTAACTTCAATGGCGTGGATTCATTCAAGTTTAAAGTGAGCGCCAGCGGGCTGGATTCAGACGAGGTTGACGTTGACGTTACGGTGACGCCGGTTAACGATCCGCCGGTGGCTAACAATGACATTCTCCCAGACATCGCGGAAGACTCTGGCACGCTGGTGATTCCGTTTGCCACCCTCCTTGCGAATGACACACCGGGTCCGGCTAACGAGGTCGGCCAAAATATTACGATCAATTCGGTCAGCAATGCGGTCAACGGTACGGTCAGCATCCAGGGCACGAACGTACTGTTTACACCGAACCCGAATTTCTATGGCGGGGCCACCTTCAAGTACACAATCATCGATGATGGCACCACCAATGGGGCGCCTGATCCGCGCGGCAGCCTGCTGGCTACGGTCAACATAAACGTCACGCCGGTGCCCGATACGCCGTCGGTGACGCCTGCGACGACCAACGAAGATGTGCAGACGACCTCCGGTCTGGTTATCACCAGGAACGCCGTCGACGGCGCCGAGATAACCAACTTCAAGATCACCGGGATCACAAACGGCACGCTGTTCCTGAACAACGGCACGACGCAGATTAACAACGGCGACTTTATCACCGTGGCGCAGGGCGCGCCCGGATTGAAGTTCACTCCGGCGGCGGACCTGTTCAGCCCGACGACCACCTTCAGCTTCCAAATCCAGGCATCGTTGAATGGCACCGACACGGGTCTGGGCGGCGGTCTTGCGACCGCGACGGTCACAGTCAATGCCGTGGCCGACACTCCGTCAGTCACACCCGCCACGACCAGTGTCAATATTCAGACCACTTCGGGTCTGGTGATCACTCGTAATGCGGCCGACAGTACGGAAGTAACTAACTTCAAGATCACGAACATTCTTAACGGCACGCTGTTCAAGAACAATGGCACGACGCAGATTAACAACAACGACTTCATCACGTTTGCTGAAGGCAATGCGGGGTTGAAGTTCACCCCGGCGAACAACCTGTCGAGTCCCGCAACCACGTTCAGCTTTAATGCGCAGGCTTCGACGAGCAATGCTGATGCCGGGTTGGGTGGAAGCACGTCGCTGGCCACGATAACCGTCGGCTGTGGAGCTACGGTCGTATCGAGCCCCGGCGACGACTTCTCCCCCGGTTCTCTTCGCTCGATCATCAACAGCGCTTGCCCGGGCAGCACTATTACTTTCGATATGACGCCCGGTCACGTCGTCAGTCCGATTAATATGACCATCGGGGAGCTGCTGATCGATAAGAACCTGACGATTCAGGGACCGGGCGCGAACCTGCTCACGGTGCAGCGCACCCTTTCCGCCGGCGCGCCATTTTTCCGCGTCTTCAATAGTACGGCTGGCCAGACGAGCACCATCTCAGGCCTGACAATCAATAACGGCAACATCTCGGGCGATGGCGCTGGGGTCCTTAACGGCGGCACGCTAACGCTTTCTAATGTGACGGTGAGTGGCAGTACCTCAACCGGCAGCGGCGGCGGTGTGTACAATACTGGCGCGCTGACTGTTATCGGCAGCACCATCAGCGGGAACACTAGTCCGGCGGGCAGCGGAATCTTTACGAATGGAGGCACCTTAACCGTTACCAACAGCACCTTGTCTGGCAATAGCAGTGACGGCGTTTCCAACTTGTCGGGCACAATCAGTATTACCAACAGCACGTTCTCGGGTAACACGGTCCGAGGCATTACCAACAATAGCGGGACAGTCAACATTGGCAACACGATCGTCGCGAATACTCCGGGCGGAGGCGCCGATGTAGGGGGTGCTTTCACCTCTCAGGGCCATAACCTGATCGGGCACAAGGGCTCGAGCACCGGGTTCACGAACGGATTGAACGGCGACATCGTTGGCAGTTCGGGTTCAGTGATCGATCCGCGTCTGGGTCCCTTGGCCAACAACGGTGGCCCGACACCGACCCACGCGCTGCTGGCCGGATCCCTGGCGCTTGATGGCGGCGACAATGCGCTCGTAGTCAATCCGCCCTTCAGCGGCGCGGCGCCCTTTAACGATCAGCGCGGCGCCGGCTTCCTGCGCATTCGCGATGCAGCCGATGCGAACATCACTCAAACCGTGGACATTGGCGCCTTCGAAGCTGATCCGTCAATCGAAGACATTACTGACAAGAGCACGCCCGAAAACGCGCAGCTCTCGTTCATCTTCAATGTGGGTGATGCGGCCGCGGCCTTCGATTCCATCACGGCTACGTCGAGCAACACGACGCTGGTGCCGAACGGGAATATTGTGATCAGCGGCAGCGGCTCGAGCCGGACGATGGCACTGACGCCAGCCGCCAATCAAACGGGAACATCGACAATCACTGTCACAGTGACCAAGACCCTGGGCGGCGCGCCGCGCAGCATGAGCGATACTTTCGTGCTCACGGTCAACGATGGCGGCACTCTACAGTTCAGCTCCGGCACCTTCAGCGTCCTCGAGGGCGGCGGATCGGCCGGCATTACGATCACGCGCACCGGTGGCAGCGCCGGCACCGCGACGATCCAGATCGCCACCAGTAACGGCTCAGGTGTCGCGGGGACGGACTACACCACGGTCTCGCAGACCGTGACCTTCAACGATGGCGAGACGAGCAAGATCGTCAACGTGCCAATCACGGATAACCTGTTCAATCAGCCGAACCGGACTGTAAATCTGACGCTCAGTAATGCAGGCGGGTCAGGGCAGCCGGGCTCTCCGCTCACCGCAGTGCTGACGATTTTGGATGACGATCCAATTGGCGGGTATATCAAGTTCAGCGCGCCAACCT
>Ga0137404_10000048_pt1 | contig 61592 bp, 97 predicted proteins | sample CZOMad2_1_16fung_FD_108285 | JGI IMG/M metagenome (GOLD analysis project Ga0137404, IMG submission 108285) | Vadose zone soil fungal communities from Angelo Coast Range Reserve, California, USA - CZOMad2_1_16fungal (Illumina Assembly) | ecosystem: Environmental > Terrestrial > Soil > Vadose... | reverse complement strand
CTTCGGATCGTGCGCCCCGTCCGTCCGGACTACTGCCGTATAGCGCCCGCTTCCCGGAAACATCCCGGAGGGAGACCGCTTCCGACTCAGCCGAGTTCTGACGGGGAGCTTAGAACGGAGCTTCGCTACCGGCGGGCTTACGTGCCGGACGCCCGCGACGGGCTGGCTTGACCGTCTCTTCTTCCTCTTCTTCCTCCGGCTCGACGACCTTGGCCTTGGCCGGACGACCGCGTCGTGCCGGCGGCTTGACCGGCTCTTCCTCTTCGTCGTCTTCCACAACGGCCTTGCGAGGACGACCACGACGGGGCTTCTCGGCAGCCTCTTCCTCTTCATCATCGTCGGCCTTGGCCTTGCGCGCGGGCTTGGCCGCCTCAGCCGCTGCCCTACGTTCGGCTGCCTCGGCGTGGAGATCGGCCGCTGCCTCGGACTTCTGCCACGCTCGATGTGCACTGCCGGCGACCAACTGCACAACCCGCTCGACCAGATCCATCGGATCCATGTCGAGATCCAGGCCGGTGCACTCGACCAGCCAGGCAGCCTCAGCCCTGTTGATAACGCTCGGATCCTTGTTCAGGAAGTCACTGAGGTCGACCTCGGGGGTCGGTTCCGGAGCGGCCTTCTTTGTTGCCGTACGCGCCATTTCTTTTCCTTGTCTATTGGTGCGGGTGGTTGCGTCCTCGGCGCGAGCGCCTCGGGGAGCGTTGTGTCATACTAGCACAAATGACCAGCATCTGCGCAAGCCTCTCCTATTTAATTTTTGCCCGATGCACTCGAGCAGTCCCGTTGGCATTCGGCCAGGCGGGATACTGGCGGTTGGCATCTATAAGTCTCCGCGCCTCTGCGAGCGACTGTCGATTTACCCGATCCTCGTACCTATCTAGGATCTTATAGATAACTTGTGGAGCGATATAGCGCAGAGTGCCGATGACTAATACCGTGCTGCTAAGGCTAGAGCCAAAGATGATTAGGAATAGTTGCCACCACGTCATGTTACGCTCCGGTGTGATTTATAGTGCAGGAGTTGCTTGGCGCGCTTGACGCCTCGGCGACCGTCCATCAATTCATGATTGAGTTTGTCTAGACTCTCATTGTCGGCGGCTATTGCTTCCTCTATTGTTCCAAGACTTCGAACATACCAGACCGTAACTTGATGGTTGCTACGACTAACGCGGTCAGCTCTGTCCTCAACCTGCGTCTGATCGTCTGGATCCCATGTTTCACCGAAGAACACGATGTCGTCCGCCTGATCCAGCGTCAGGCTCACTCCGCCGGCCTTGGTGCCGAGCAGCATCAGGCGGATACCGCTATCCGGGTCTTGGAAGACGAGCTTGGCCTGCGTACGCCGATTACCCGTGACACCGCCGTGGATCTTGATGTTAGGTATGCCGAGCCTGTCTATCTCCACCTGAACCAGGTCTAGTAGCTGAGTGCTGGGGCTGGCTAGGATGACCTTGCCGCCCTTCTTCTCGCCGCCCTTCTCTATCCCGCGCTCCGCCAGCCACGTGATAAACCACTGGAGCTTATTGCTCGGTAGCATGAGCTCCAACTCATCGTCTTCGTTAAGGCGGGCGGAACTATTCGCGAATTGCTTCAGGCGAGTGAGCTCGGCTAACACCCCGTTCGCTAATAGGGTTCCGCCATCTAGCATCGCTTCGGCCTCGGCGGACATCTGGGCATACGCCTTGCGCTGATGCGGTAGCATCGGCAACCATACACCGACTGAACTGTTCTCATCATCCGGATCCAAATGCCATCCGGCGTACATCTTGGGCGGCATGTCTGGCGCGACTTCGCGTTTGGTTCGTCGAATTATGATACTATCAAGTTCTCGGTATAATTCCTTCTCCCGAACCGGAGACATCTCTTGTAGAAACTTCTCTCCGGTCATGGTGTCTTCCAGATACGTGAAGTTCTGGTCAACCCAACGATTGAAGCTCGTGTACTTGCTCGGAAAGAGCCAGTTGAGCGTCCCCCATAGGTTCTCGGTATGCCCCCTGTTCGGAGTGCCCGACATTGCCAGCCGCAAGCCGCCACGGGCTACCTGTAGCTGCGCCGCGCCCTGCCGCTGGAGGCTCTGTTTGGCCGTCACGGGGGTCTGCGTGACCAGTAACCTCTGACTCTCGTCGACCACTACGCTGGCCCATTCCGTTTCCAATAGTTCGGGGTATGGCGTAGGACCAGGCTCCTTTATCTCTTCTCCCCAGGCATCAACGCCCGTTACGATCTTCGGGCCTTGTGCCCTAAGCATCTCATAGTTACACAGGAGCCATACGCGGTCGAATCTATCGGCCGTCTTAATCGCTTCCTTTATGGCAGCGTGTCTACGATCGGCCGCGCCCAGACATGCGAAACTAGCGTCCTGCGGTAACCAGCGCTTCAGCTCTTCCCGCCAGGTTATATCTAGAGCTGTCTGTGGCGCGAGGACTAGGATGACCCCGAACACGTCAGCTTCTATCATCGCACCCATACATTGGAGAGTCTTGCCTAAACCCGGCTCGTCCGCTAGGAGGGCGGCTTTAGTGTGCGCACAGAAGGCGGATCCCACTTGTTGATAAGTGCGCTGGCTCATCGCCTTAGCCAACGCGGGGGCCACGGCCGCCACCTTAGCCAGGTCCACCGTGGTGCGGCCGGCTATGGCCCGCGCGCGGCGTTGGCGGCGTGCTTCTACCCGCGCCCATAACACTAGCTTGGGACCGATGTCTAACCGTTGACCGAATATCTGCCGTAGCTGTAGACAGGTGCTCCAGTCCAGCGGGTAAGTCCAGCTCCTAAAGCTACCGTCCTTATTCCTGGTAATACCGAACCCAAGAACAGACTTGCAAACCTCGGCTAGCCCCATCTCCCAGGGAGAGAACAGGTGGATCCTATTCCGATGCCTTTCGATCAGGACGTCCACCTGTTCTCCCTCTCTGTTAATAATCCCTGTCGATGATGACGATCACCTTCCCTCTACTTGGAAGGAGTAATCGTGACATTATAGCTGGGGAGAGCCGCGATTAGCGCGGCTTCGATAGCCGCCACCTGCTCCGGTGTGATCGGCTGTCCGGTCTGTACCTTAGTGATGGCCGTGGCTAGATCTGCATTACCGCTCCGGATGGCCCCGAGCAATGCCGCCTCGTCCGCGGAGAGCGCGCCGGTTAGCGCTGCGAGAGACGCCTGATTACCGAATCCCGTACGAACAGTCTGAACTCCCATGTCTGCGAAGTTGCGCCCGTCGAAGCGAAGCGTATCGCTGGTAAGAACTTCCCAGAGATCAGCTTGGATTGCCTTGTGATCGTCTGCGTCCAGTGTTGCCACGGTTCCTCCTAGTAGTGCGATTGCGGTATCGGTCAGGACAGAAACATCATACGGACCCCTGTCCGCATACTGATGAGCTATTGCCGTATGGCCATTGAGCACTAACAGCGTACCGCGCGGTGTGGTGTAGTCCGCGATAAAATACCACGGATGAGCAACGTGCTGCGCGTTGAAGGCGTCTTGCACTGCCTGCCAACCGTACGTTCCGAGACGAGAGCAGTAAACCCACGGATCTTCTCCAGCCGCGCGTTCCGCCTTAACCCAGCCGGGGGCTTGTGCTGGAGTCGCGTTTCCCTTCTCGACATCTAAGCAACGCGCTCGACTCGACGCGAATACACAGAAGGTCAGTTTGGTTGCGTTGGGAAATAGGTTCGGATGAGTGCGCATCCACGGCCAGGCGCCGTCCACATAGCCGGCCACGTACTTAGCTCCGGCAGGAATGTTAGCCGGAACGGTAGAGTCGTACATGTCGATATTCGTGAGAGCGGTCATGCGGACTCCTCGGACTTGCCCTTTGGCCCCTTTTCTTCCGGATGAAATACTCCTGTTATCTTCCCGTCCCTCCGGAGGAGGATGTATCCGGCTTCGCGTAACTCTTCGGTCAAGAGTTTGTTGGCGGCCTCGTTCTCTTCAGAGACCCTATTGCGAAGGTTTTCCTCCGCCTGCTTCTTTTGTAGAATTGCCTCAGATTCCTGGAAGTCCCGAGCGGAAAGCAGATCCTCCAAATGCGCCGTTACTTGATTAACCGCAGAAGAGACGTCCGGCCCCGTTACCATAGCTGTGAATATTGGTACCAATACGGGGCTAGCCGGCAGAATGGATCGAGACTGAGTCCACTCACCCACCAAAATCTCTATCTGAATCTTGTCCATTCCCTCTCCTTAGTGGAAGTGTCCCGGCAGGCGGAGCGCTACGGTACCGTCCTGCCGATCTATCCAGGACATCTTACCCGTACTGATAGATCTTCCGGCTTGTTCCACCTCCACGAATACACATTCGTTACCGGGACCTGGCGGCCCGGTGAAAACGATGTCGATCGGAGCAGGGATTTCGTATACCTCCTTGCCGCGTAGGCGGTACCACAACCGGAACATCAACGGCACCGACGGCCTCTCTTCGGGCTGAAGATCCTGCGCCACTCCGTACTGATTGAGGTACGCTCCGGCGTCTAGCAATCGTTGGGCCAACATGAGCGTGTCGGTTTTCCGAGCCTCCATTCCAAGCTCTATGAGCACGTCCGCGAACTGGTACACGTTCAACGGATACTCTTGCGGGAAGTGGTCTCGCACTCGCAGAAGGATCTTTTCTGCGAAGTTCACGTCTTGCATCTATTTCTCTTCCTATTTAATAAATGTAAGGACTGCCCACACGATGGTGATATCTATCGCCAAGGCCAAAGAGCACAAAGATAGGAAAGACTTCCGAGTCATTTTTCAACTCCTATCTGATACGAGTTATCGCGTCCAATCCCACGCTCCGAAAACCTGTCCCGGCCACATCGGCGAAGGTAATGTACCTTCTACCCGCAGAACTTTTCCTTACCTCCGTCCAATATCCCTTACGAGGTATAACCGCCGACTCGTGCTCTCCCGTGTAGGCGTTCTGCCACGTTATTTTCCTGCCCGACAGAGACTTCTTTACTTCAATGTCCGTGTAGTCCGACCAGTCAAACACATCGCGAACTATCTCTTTGGAATGAGTATAGTCCGGAGTATCCTGCACCCATCTAACAGCTTCAGCCTGATTGTTAACGCGCTTCCTACGGACCTCGATGAGTTCATACCAGCTCTCCTCGGCGGAGAAGTATCGATCCCGCCAAATGAGCAGAAGCCTTTCCTCACCGTCATTCCGCCAGGCTTTAACTCGATAGTTCTCCCCGAACCAGTCCTCGTATATTTCCCAGCCGTGTTCTGCACACGCCTCTCTGAGCTTGAGAATCTTACTCGGTTCGTACGCCGGTTTGTCCTCGTCTACGCTTACGCTCGACTGCCGCCTCAAGTTCGGCGCCCGTTTCGATATGCCGACCGTCTCCCGGATGCGCGATGCCGCCACCATTTTGTCTCGCCCTCCATCTTTCCATCGCGCGCTCCCGCACGTCGTCCACGTTTGCGTGTATTGGATCCGTCATCAGCGCTAGGCACTGTGCGATGCCATACGCCCTACCGCGGATATGATATGTGTCCTCTTCCGCCAGCCCCGACCCCATGAGACTGTCCATCACTTCGTCTAGCAATCCCCACATGCGCTCTATGAGAGACCTGCCCGCCTTGGCGGCACGGTGCCCAGCAGGCATGACTCGCTCCTAAAGGTCGCCTTCAGCCAGACGCGCGTCCAGCCACTTAATTCGTATCTCCGCCAGGTCGGCCTTGCGCAAGGGCGCGCTCAAACTATCCAGCAGCTTCTCCCATTCTACCGTAGGGGCACCGATGAGCCGTTGGCCCTGCCTATCAAGCGCGTAAGCGTAGAAGGACCCGTCTGCCAGCTCTACCATCTCCCAATAAGTGACGGTGCCGCCCTCGCCACTATCGGCGCAGATCTCGCCGCGCTCCTCGTCTGGAATAAAGCTAGTGTCTACTCCTCCTGTGGCGTGAGTGGCGATACAGTTACCGCAGTCCACTCCGCGCCATTCTGTAATAACGCGCATCTTACCTAGCCTGCGCAAGCCGCAGAATGTTAGCTCGGGCAATGACTCGTTGAAGTAGTGTTGGCGACTCGACTTCGTGTGCATCCCGAATATTTGCATTTACCCTCACATTCCTAGTACTAGAAGGTTAAACAGGTCCATGCTCTCGCTGAGCATTCTGATGAGCTGTATGAGAAGGACCCCACAGTACACATAGAAGCTCACCAGTATCCCCTCCATCATCCCTCCAAAGCTCGCTTTTCTCCACCCATACGATTACGCCCGCCGAGCAGATCCACATTCTTACCCGCCAGGTGGCCGGCGGCACTACCCGCGTCTTCCACGCCATGCCGGCGGGTTGACTCGATACTCTCTGAGCTCGGGAACATCTTCTGGAAGAAGTCAAGAACGATTAGGCTCCTGTCCCGCAACGCGACTTGCGCACCGCCGACGCTAGCCACGTGCTGTTGCCTAATCCTCTCCATGCCGATAACCCTCATCTGGATCTCCGCCAGGAAGCCGTAGGCGTAGCTTTCGCGATATGCCGCGTTCCGCTGAGTATGATTGGTGGCTTCTACTCCGTCAAGCGTGCACTGAAGCTTATACAGCCTCTTGAAGTAACCGTTATCCGCCGGGCAGCGAGCTACTGGGTGTGACCAGGCAGGCGGAATATCCCATTCCTTACTACGTTCCGAGAAGTCATCCAGTTCCGTGTCGACTACGGGCGTGTCCACCGGCACCTTGCCGGCCCGCCGGTAGCCCGACCAGCCGTTGGCCTTGGCCAAGTCGTAGATGCCGCCCCACTTGGTTCCGGACTCCTTCTGATGCCGGACGTTCCAGGCGAGCGTGTGCGCGTTATCCCAGCGCGGATACAGCTTGGACGAGAAAACTAGAAAGGCACCCGTCCACAACATGCGAAAGTACTCCACGTCGTCTGGGAATCCACAAATCTTCAGAGTACACTTCTGAACCAACTCGTCATCGCGATACACGAACTGGCCGTATTCGTCACGTTCATAGCCGGTCAAAACGATGGCTCTGATCTTGCAGAGACGCATGAACACGCCAACAACAGACGCCAATACCCCATAGAACTCGTCGGATTGAGGAACAAAGACGGCCTCGGTCACGACCGGCTCTACCGGAGCGCTGCGACCCGCTGTGCGAGCGGACAGCATCGCCTGGTCGATCTGGTGCTGCATCATGAGCGAGTCCGCCTTCTTCAGGCAGGCGTCCCGCTCCGGTGCATCGGTATTCTTGTGGTTCGCCCGCTCGAGCAGCTTGGCCACCCGATCCAGAATCTTCTCTTCCGCCACTGCTCAGCCCTCCTTGAGCCAACGATCGTTGCTCTGCCTGATTTCAACGAGGTCAACTAGGTGGGTCGACCCTCTGGCACTCATCTGATCAATAATTATTCCAATCCGCCAGTGAAGATCGTACACTCTTGCATACGATAGCTCACTGCGGACACCTTGAGCGACGTCCTCGAGCAGATCCGCCACTACCTTGTCCACCAATGGCGCCAGCTTCTCCAGTTGATTGCTGGCCTTTATCACTTGCTCATTTTCCGTCACTGCTCAGCCCTCCAATTGTACCCTACCCGCTAAAGCGGCATGTCTCCAAACAACCGTGCGCCCCATAATTCACTAAAATCCATCCGAGAATCACGACGACGGAAATAAACGCCAGCCAGAATATAAGATTTTTCACGACCTCGTCTCTACGCTCCTCAGCGCGGTCACCAGTTCGGCCTTACGCATCTTGCTGTAGCCTGTGATACCGTGCTCCTTGGCCAGCTCCCTCAAGCGGTCACAGAGCAGACCACTCAGGAAATCTTCGGAGTAGCCGATAACGATCTCGTCCGTAAGCGGAGTAGGCTTCTCCATCCATTCATTCGGAGGATCCTCATGCGTTGGCGAGGACAGGGTCACGGCCACCGGCTGTGACGAGGTGGTCGACGAGAACGCGTCGGAAGTCTTCTGCGGGATACTCTCCCCCAAGATAGACAGGTTGAGCGTAGGCCACGATCGTGGCATATCTGAAGTTTTGGACAGAACGCTCTTCCACTCCTCGGCTCGATGCATGAACTTCGTCACCGCACGAACCAGAACCTTCTCTTGCCGGCGAGACCCCGATCGGATACTGCGCATCAACGAGGGCGGCGGACTCAACTTCTCTCCCTCCCGATAATGCGACACGCTCCTCCGCCAGGCGGTGTCGAGCTTCCTCAGATGTACCTTCACCGTCTTCTCCATTCCATGTCTGTATCTGGGCTACGAAGCCCTCTGATAATCCGTACACGAGCCACTGCTTCTTTTCCCCGGTATAGCGATGCTGACCAATATATCCGGGAGGAGTAGGGCAACTCACAAGCGTGCACACCCAAACCGTGAACGCACCAGAAACCGACATCCACAAGAGTGTAGCGATCATGGCATATCTCCTTATCGGAAAAGCCCCCGACCGCCCTATAGCTTACTGCACTGGCCCACGCAGTGCGCCCGCCGAGATTAGGAGCAGTGCCAACATCCCCGCCACAAGGCCGAACTGGGCCATCACATAGGCACCCATCGTATTACCCCACCGCGTGAACATAGTTAGGACTGTGGTGGTCACCAGCGCCATCAGAGAGGCGTACACCGCGATGATGGCAATGTCATAAATGAAATCATGAACGCGAATGCCGGCCCTCGTGCGCAGTACCGCCAAAACGGCTCCGCCCCAGCAGACGGCAATTACGAACATGACCATCACGACTCTCCTTATTGTGAGCTTACTTTGAAGTGGAGCGGAGGGGTGCGATCTTTTCTACACTTTACCGGCGGTAGCTGCACAACGACCGGCAAAGGCCCTCTTACAGAGGCAGGAGTACGGCCCGCCTCTCGCTCCTCCAGTCGGGTGTTGGTGTTCCAAAGGGGGAAGATGGATCACCTCACCGACACATCCGCCGCAGACGCCACTGCGACGGAAGTTCTAACTGATCCTGCGGAGTTCCACGAGCCCGCAACCAGCCTCTACAGGATCGTACGCCTTCTCGGGCTCTGGCAATGTCAGTTCGTAACCACGCTTGCGGTCTTCGGTATAGACCTGGACTTCGCCCGAGGCCGGGAACACGTCCACGATCCGCCCGTCGTCCAGATGGACGCAAGTCATGATGACCCTGTCATCCAACGTGACGTCATCAGCGCTACCTGCTCCGGGGATCGGATTCGCGACGGACTTGAGGAGGTTATCCAGGTCGACCATCAGAAGCTCTCCGTCGGGATTCTCAACCCGGAAGGTGGCCACCTCGAAGTTCTCGAAGGCGGTGAATCCACCGAATTTCCAGTGCTCGTTCTTCTGGTACTTAAAAAAGATGGCTCCGTTTATCATTCGTCTTCCTCAATTTCGTCGTTGTCTGGCCCGACCAATTCCTCGTACTCGTTCCAGGGCTCCAGGAAGGGCACTCCGACGTAATTGCGCCAGTCGACCTCCCCATTGCGGTCCTCGTAGTCCGCTTCCAGATGCGCATCCTCGTACATGCCTTCTCCTTAGTCGGCGTTGCTGTCATAGGGCCAGCCGTGCCGGGCGGCACAGACCGGACCGTAACCCCGACGGAGACTCTCGTTGGCGGTTAGCTCGCGCAGACAATTAAGGCACGCCCCAACGTTCTTGCTGAACATCGCCGCCTGCTCGGGAGGCATCTTGTGTTCGGGCGTAATGTTCTTAACCACGCCTCGAGCATAGACGAACGCGGGCTTCGGCTCTAGGAGCAGCTCCTCCACATAGAAGCCGCCGGAGCGCTGGGACTTCTTCGCGCGGTATGCCTTGCCGTCGTAGTAGTACATCCCCAGATGAATGATCTGAGGTTTCGGAGCTTCTTCCGCCTTCGACGTAGGCTCGAGCTTCGGAGCCTTGGCCAGTTCGGCGGTCATGTTGTCGATCATCTTACTGGCCTGATCTTTGGTGTAAGTTCCGGCCGCAACCGCTCCGTTAACAGTCTCGCGCAGCAGGGCGGCGCCTTCTCGCAGCTCCGGGATCTTCTCGATCACCCTGTCCAGCAAGTTTAGTACGTAGTTCACTTGCTTCTCGCTGGCTCTGTTAGCCTTCATCTTTGACGGCCTATTTTGTAGCGCCGTTGTGTGCGGCCGGAGTGCGTGCTTGGCGGCCTCCCTATGAAACTCGTCCGGAGCCGGAGGCGTCAGAGTAGGATTGGCCATCCTGCACGCCCGGTTACTGTAACTGTGCTCCTTGCCGCAATGACTACACTGATTCATCATCCGCCTCCAGGACAACGCTTCGCGGTCCAGTCGTGGGCTCGCTGCGCCCAGCGCGGCTCGTAGGGCCACGCCAGGAACGGGTGGATCAGCAGGTTGTGCACGAACTTCCACCAGTACCAGGAGATGGTACGGTCCGGTTCCGGATCGTTCATGCCTGCCTCCAGCCCATATCCAAACCGCATTGCCCATGAGCCAGGCGATGACCGTCTCTCTTGTCGAGCCACTCCGCGACGGGATCGTCCACACTACCTTTCTCGTTGCAGTAATCGCAGATCTCGTCGAGTTCCAGATCGAACGCGGTCTCATGCTTGCAGTGCTTGCCGTGACCTCGCCGAGCGGCGGAAATGGAGCAGTACTCCAGAAAAGCCGTCTGCGACTTGTTGGTCACAAAATTCTGCTCCTCGCGGGCGTATAGCCGATACTTCCGCCCCGGCGCCGCGTCGAACGTTAGCGTCCCATCCTTGTCGACAGGCCAGATCTCAATCCTACAACGACCCATTGCGGGCTCCTTACACGATGAGGGCGACGATCAAGATAATGACCGTCCACATGATGGTATAGAGAAGCCAAGCCGGCACGACGCGTGGCCTCCGGCGAGTGTAGCGAGTACGCCACGACCACGCGCCGAGCCAGCCTAGCAGGAAGAGAGCGATGAAGCCGGCGCCGACACTGGGACGACCCTGATTCTTGTTACACGTCGGGTACCCGTGTCTCCGGGGCAAGCCCTTGCCACGAACTAGGACAAAGGGGCCCGGGAGACGAATCACCGCCCTCAGCCGCCACCTGCTCATCGCTCTCTTCCCTCCTAAGGCGGGTGTCCCACCCGCACGTTCCAGTACTCGCTGGTTCGAGTTCGGCCTTAACCCGTGCCGAACTGGGGGCTCCGTTTTTACAGCGCGGAGCTACTGAGGCAGTATAAACGCTTAGAGCAGCTATCAGGCTGCTCCCGTTTAGTGACCTGCCTGCAACGGACAGGGATATTCTAACAGCCCTGTCCGAAGCAGAGACTTGTCACTTGTTTCGCGAAGGCTTACCGATCTGACTGCCGTTGGCCTTCGCGCGGATCGCCGCGAGCTCGTACACGGTGCCGCGATAGACGGCCGTCGGCCACTGATCATTTGGATCCAGATACGTACAATCCAGCAGAACCGCCCTACCCTTGATGCCGACCAGGCTACGCGCCACTTCGGCCATGTCTTCGCCATCTTCGATGACGATGCTTTGGTAAAGAGTCCGGATTTCTCCGGATCCTTCAATCCACGCTCCGTTGAAGACCTGGATCCGATCGTCGCTCACTTGCCGTGCACCCGCGCGGCGGCCTTGCTCCCCTGGAAGTGACGGTGAGCGGTGCCGGCCACGAGCTGCGCGACCTTCTGAGCCAGGACGAGAGTCGCTTCGTCCGTGACACCCGTCAGCGCGCCGGTCTCGATGAAGAACGCGATCTCCGCCTTGTTCACGGCGGACGGATCGCGCTCGTCATACGCGGTCAGGTCCATCTCTGGCTCCGCCTTCGGCGCCTTGACCGTCTTCTCGCTGGCCGGCGCGACCTTGCGGGTACGCACGGGCTTCGGCTTCTCCATGGTGGTCATTGCGACCCCTTTCTCGGGTCTTGGGATGTCCCGTATGGCATCCTCCGGAACACACGGGCACGCGCTCGTGTACTCCGGCGAGGTACGCCCTCGGTTTAGTGGAAAGCCTTGGTGTTGCCAGTAATCACCCTCCAGACATCAACAAGAAACTGACCGAACGGCCGGAAGATCATTCCGAGCCCATCCCAGAAGCTTCCCCAGATGTTCAGATGCGGATCGGCCAACTGGATGACCAAAGCCAGAACCATGATGACCGCCAAAGGCCACAGCACATAGCCCGCTATCTTCTTACCCACCGCTCTCCTCTCGTCTAACTACCATGGCACAGGCGCGTCGCATTCACGCCTCGCCAAAGTTGTTAGTCATGACCAAAGTTATGAACAAGTTCGTCGCGGCTGTAGCCGCCTCCGCGCACGTACCAATCCAACTCTTCGTCAGAGTCGAGATAGGCGTCGAACAGTGCGGCCGCGTACGGCTCATCGCCGTCAGTCCACAGCATCAGAGCTGCCTTTAACAGTGACTCGTGTCGCCTATATTCGGCGTGCACGTAGGGGTCAGCAGAGTTCGCCCTTAGCATGGCGGCGTGCTCTTCATTGCACGCCGCTTCCAGCATCGTCTTGTCCATGCTCAGTCCCAGCACTGGTCGCAGCGGCCGGTGCTCGGCGTCATGATTCCGCACCCCGGACACACCTTATTGCGCTTGGTGTAGCCGGCGGCCATCGTCTTGTCGGCAGCGGCGTCCAGCGCCCATTGCGGCGGCATCGTCGCCGTGTCTCCGTGCCATGCCTTAGACATGTCGGCAACACACACGGTCGTCCTGGCAGTGGTCATCGTGTAGCGGTTGCCCCTGTTCAAGCTGCCGGCAGCGACCGGCACTCGTGCCCTGATCTTGCGCAGCGAGTTACGCGGCGCCAATCCCAGTGCAGTAGCCATTACGGCCTCCTAGCTAAACAGGCTACCCGTCTGTAGCCATGGCGCGGCCAGGTCACACACCTGACCCACCAAGGTTACACGCGGACTACCTGGCAACGGTGGGCCAACCACCGTCGGCCGCACTGTACTGACTGGGTGCCAAGGCAACCATAGCCCCGGCAAGCGTGTTGATGACCAGGTAGCGCCACAACTGATTGGTGTAGCCGTTGACGACCATGCCCTGAGTGCGGGCAATGGCGTTGTGCAGTGCGATGCGCATTACGCGCCCCTTACGTTTGTACCCTACCCGGCTGGCCCGTTTGCCTGCCGGTTGGTGCCTGGTAAAACCGTACCATGTACCCTACCCCACTTGGCAAACCCCGTGATTTTGGGCAGTTTTTGCCTTAGCTGCGCCTAACGCCTTGCCGTTGGCCTAAACTTGCCAGCCACGCCCGTTGCCAGGCTGCTGGGCTAACCCCTGCGGTGTTGCTGTTGTGGTGCCACCGTACCCTACCCTGCTGCACTTGGCAACCTGGCTGAGCTGGTGGCCCCTGCCCCGTGTTGGCGGCATGGCACAAAGCTAGCCCGCCCCCGGCGGCTTTGGCAACCCCCTCCACCCGTTTGGCGTAACGCATCACAAGCGCACAATAAGGATCGCGTGCGAGTGCGATTATAACGCACGCCTACGGCTGATCAGCCGTGCGAGCACGGAATAGCCGTGCGAACACACACTCCTGCGGAACAAACGCGCGCGGTTCCTACTTGTGCCCCACATACGACATGCCCGCGCGGAATAACCACAGGCGCGTGCTGAGAGCCGTGTGCGCGGGTACCCGCGCAACGTGACGCGACACGGGTACCTGTGTACGATACGTGTGGCGCAGGTACCTACGCGAGGCAAGGGGGAGGGGAAGGGGGTTGGGGGATGGGGTGGGGGTAACGCGGCACACCCGCACATAGCGCGTGCCCCGAAGGCGCACAGATCCGATCTGGGAGGGTGACTCCCCTCCTGGGGAGGGAAGATCACTGTCACCCCGTACGCTTGCGCGAACGCATATATTCCGGCTTCTAAAGGAAGCCGGATAGCAACAACCCCGACGCCTGGAGGGGCACGTCGGGGTTGCGCTCGGCGTGCTCATACACTGAGCCCGCACCTTATCTCAGCGGAGCTACCGCCTCTTCACCGCCAGATTCAGATCCTGGGGTGCGTGCTTGGTTGCCCATCCAGTCACTAGGGCGATTAGGGCCGGGACCAAAGGAGTGATGAAAACACTGGCCCACGGCGGCAAGAAAGAAACAATGACGTCAGTATTGTTGGTGACACCCTGGATAACCGCCAGGAGAGCGGCGAATCCGAGATACGTCGCGAAAGTAACAAACCTAACCTTGCGCGAGATGGGTCCGGGAGTCGGAGCAGGTGCGGGATCAACCATGATACTTTGCCTCCTTTCAAGGCACCACCAGTATAGCCTAGTGGTTGTTGTAGAGACTGTATCGGATCGGTAGTGCATCCTGAGCTTCTATTACTCCCGCGCCATTAGATTTACGACACACACAGAACGTGACATTGCCGCCCGAGATATCTCCAGATGCCGCGATAAACCACGGAATATGGTGTGTGCCGATGAATCGAGCGGGGTTATCCGGGACGTATTCCGCCATCCCCTCGTAACCTGCACTAGGCGGGAATGTTGAGCAGTTGATAACTCGGACCAGAGATCCTGCCACTACCACACCGACGTCATAGAAGCATGTCGTTTGACTATCTACTGTGAATCCGTATTCAGCCGCGACCTGATCTCCAGCTATCGCCGCGATGGATTTGCTAGTGCCCGTCACCGGCAACCACTGCCCGCCTGTATCCGCCGAGGCGGTAACGCCAGAGACAATGAATCCGGAGATGATGGACATGCGCGTCCCACCACCTCCACCCGAAGCTTGGTCCACCGGCTCCCAGTGGTGACTGGTCGCATTCCAAGCCGGCACCTGAGCATTTACGACGCCGGCCACGTCAACGTCCGACAGTCCAGCAAATGTAGAGGATCCTCCTCCGCCCCCGGCACGAGGATCGCCGGCCAGAAGGTAATCACCCAGATCGGTACCGTGGATGTCGGTCGCAAGCGGACCACCGGTTAAGCCGGTGTTACCCCAACCGCTGACATGAGCCGCAGTAAGATTCTCGGTTCCTGTAGTGCCGGCGCCGATGGCGCAGTCCATTATACTGCATCCTTCTCCTGCGACCACGATAGTGTAATTACCCGTGGAAGACTGAAGACGACTACCCGCCACATACATCTTGCCAGTGCGCGTCGGATTTGGGTCTCCTCCGCCGATTGGCACGTCGTTTGGAGCAAAGAAGATGGCTCCGGTACTGCCGGCACCGGACGGCATAACATAGCCATCGTCCAGATTCATGTTGAAATCGCAGTTACGGACGATAACCGGAGCGGCCGGCGTGGTAACGACCTGCACTCCGTCAAAGTGCGCTCCCGCCAAGGGACGGAAGTGACTGCACGAGCAGTTATCGAAGAACGTCGGCTCGGCATGACTACGACCCACCAGGGCGAAGTCGTCTCCTAGAAGCATCCCTCTCACCCGTATCGCGCTAAAACCGGCGCCGGCGAGGGCTCGGCCTCCTGCGTTAAAGATATCGCAGTTGACAAGACGCCGACCGGTTTCTAAGCCCGTGTTCGCGTCTAGTGACACACCGTTCACGCTATTGGCTATGATGCGGCAGTTGATCAGAACGGTATTGTTATTCGGAATGATTAGCTTGGTGACGATAAAGATCTTGTTCTGATAGACGCCGGCCGGCAGAGTCACGGTTCCGCTTAAGCCGCTGTCTGTCAAGATTGTGTCGTTTAGCAGGCCGGCGCCTACCGCGTAGCCGGCCCGCTGGGCGGGCATTAGAGTACCATCTGGGCTCAGCGTAGCCACCCCGCCGGGCACACCCGTCAGAGCCCACGGCACGTAACCAGCCGAGGCGGGAGGCGCATCGCTGATGGCAATGGACCGCATTCCCGCCAGAGTAGTTACACTCGCCGGTAGAGGCGCAGAGAATACTTCCTGCCAGTCGTCGAGCTGAACGACGACCTTGTAAAAGCTAGCTGACATATCCGTTGTCCGGAGAGACGGGCTTGCACCGACCCAGGCTCCGAGAGCCATCGGATACGCCTGAGCATTGGCCATAGCGTACACCACGCCATCCTGGCCAGAGATAGGAGACATTAATTGAAAGCTAACAATCCCCGTGCCACCCGCAGAGGTGGCAGCGTTCTCATTGAGGCCTGACAAAACCACCACTGCGGGTGCACTCATCGGACTGCTCCTCTTAACTAAGCGGTAGCCGGCGGGACGAGCGCGGTCGTGCTGTCCACGGCGGCCGACATGTCGGCGACAGCGGCCTGGAGTTGCGACAGATCCACAGGCTGCCCGGCGGCGACCTGAGCCTCCAGCGCGGCGATGGCCGCCTGGATGGCACCGTCGTCGGCAACCAGAGTGTCCTTCAGGCCCTGAAGAGAAGCGGTCAGAGCGTCGACGTCGGACTGAGCCATTAGTTCGATCTCCTTCAGTTGATGTAGCTTCTTCTCTATCCGGTCGAACCGGACATCTAGGAGTTGGCGAATCTCGTGCAGAGATTCGCGCCAACTGGGATTCGGCCAGCGATCCTGAGCTGCTTCCTCGGTCATGAGTTGGCCGCCAGGAACTTCTCTACCGCCCGAGCGAACGTCGCATTAATGCCGGTGTGGCGATGGTTTAGCCACGAGCTGGCCGCACGCTTCAGGTCGTCCAGCCCCGAAACAGGCATCGGGGGAACTGGAGTAGGCGTCGGAGGATTGACTGGGTCGGTCTGAAAGGTCTGACCGGTCATCTCGTGAAAGTCCTCCGCGAAGATGGCCATATTGAAGCCACGCGGGCCGGTGCCACCATTGCGCGCCATCAGGTTCTTGGTTATGACGACCCAAGTTTCCTCGACGCATTCGTTCCAGAAGTCTTCCTCGATCTTGGTGTCATTACCCCATGTCGCGTCGAGATGTTCCAGAGCCCCCGCAGAATTCACCGTGTTGTAGCCGCCGTCTAGGATCGCGTGTCCGCCGAGCACGGGGCTACCCTTGACGAGCGTCCAGGGCTTCTTCTGGTTGAACTGGTCTTCCGCCGACTGCGGTAGATTCACACCGACCAGCACCACGTCGAAGATATCGATGGCGTGCTTAACCATCTCCCTATCGGTGTGGTCTATCTCCGCGAAAGCCAGAATCTGATCCACGCTGCCGTCGGCCCGGACGATGCCCGTCTTGCGCCAGTAGTCCAGCGCTTCTTGGATGTTAGTGCCCTGATCGGTACTCGGGTCGTTCGGGTCGAAACCCGTAACGTCGTGATAGCCCTTGAGCAGCGCATTAGTAGTGACGGTCTGCTCGGCCGAGGCGCCCCAGTTGAAGTATGTCTCAACCTGAATGGCATGACCGATCATAGCCCAGACACAATCGGCGTAATCGGCATTGCCGTACATTGGCAGCCCGGCCGCAGCCTCGAGGCACTGTGTCAGGCGATCCAGGGACTGCGGAGCTGGCGGCATTGAAGTTCCGCGACCATACATCGCCGAGAAGTGAGCGCGCCGAAGATAGATATTCGGCTTGTCAGGATTGTAGGGGAGCCTGCCCCGCTGACCGGCCACTCGAGTCATTTACTTCTCCATTCTCAGAAAGATCCTTCTTGAGTCGTAGATCAGCGAACGAATTGGCTTGCCACACGATTTGCGTGAAGGAGAATATAGCCAGACCCAGAATCGGAAATGTCTCTCGTGCGATCAAAGTTATAATCCCCAGTGCCACATAGGCTACCGCACACGTTACACGGCTAGCTGCGGTGCGCACCATGCCATAGTGTAGCCGCTGGCGTTTGCGACTACCGTCAAAATGCCACCTCACTAGTTTAATCAGCGCTACGCTCTGAACAGTCAGTCCACAAGCGGAAATGATTAGGTACATGATGGCAAGTAGTGTCTCACTTGACATTTGGATCAGTCCATCTGCGGGCTTGAATTAGCTGACGATTTAAGCTGGCATTGTCCGTCTCCAAATCCGCCATGCGAGAACGGAGCGTGGCGTGGCGCTGTTCGTAATCCGTTTCAAGAGACTTGAGCTGATCCCTGTGACGGACCTCCATCTCGGTGATCCTATGCTCATAGTCCAACTTCTGATCTGCTAGCTGCTTATTGACTCGAGCTACTTCATTGTTTAGAGCCTTGTTCAACGATTCGAACGACACGACTTCGGTCATGTCTTGCGTATCCCTATTCTTTCTCCGCCAGGCCCAGAATGTTCCGCCGGCTACGGCAACGCTAACAAAAGCTCCTATATAAGCCGTAAGGTCTGCGGCAGTGCTCATGAGCTAGTCCTCCGCTCTGATGTGGCTCATCATTAGAAGGCCACTACGAACGATTAGATATACGAAGACTCCCCACGAACATACGTTAACGATGGTCGTACCGGCGTCTGTGAAGTATCTTACGATAAACGCCACCCACCAGAAGGCTACCAATAGAAGCCCCATGATATGAGAGGAGAATATTAACTTGGCGTTCTCATGCCAGATGATACACAGCACCATCAGACTAGCAGCAAGAACATGAATCCCTCCCCACCACTCCGGCCTGAGTAACTGAAGAAGATTGGCATAGCTAGGCGTGTTGAAGTAACGGCCAGGCTGCCACAACATCGTGAGCCCAAAGGCGTAGAACACTGCCGCGAGTATCACCATATGCGAGCGTGGTTCTTTCAGGCCAAGCAAGTCTCGAAACCTCAACACGCCTTTCACCTCCTACTTACGGTCCCTCATACTGGAACGAAACCCACGTACGTTCGTTAACACTTCCAGATCCTCCGCCGTGCGGAATGGTAGCACCCACAGCCCCGATAGCGTTAAACTGGAGAGGTGTGCTGGCTGGCAAGCGCCTAGTGAACGCGATTACAATATCATTAGTCGCAGCCGCCACGTTAGGGCCGCTAGCTGCGTATACCTTTCCGGTGGAGGCGTTTACGACCTGCAAGAATCCGGATCCAGTAGAGGCTATCCTAGCCTGGACCGTCACGCCAAACGTCCCTAGCTCTGAGGTCGTGAATATACTGTTCGTAGCGCTAGCGACGACCAGGGGTGTTGAAAAAGCTACCGTACCATTGAACTGAATCCCGGCCCCAGTTCCTACCGTCTGATCTGTTACCGCCGTTGCGATGGTATATTCAGCATATCCCAAGTTCCCTTGCCAGGCTCTCTGACGCTGCCATACCGGACCGACAACGTTGGTGCACGCATAAACCCATCCGTCGGTAGAGTTGCTATACGTAGCTCCGACATACGGGCTTTGAAAGTTACCTGCCGTCGAGAGGATGGGCGATCCCATATGTTGCCAGGCCGCGCCAAGCCAGACCAGGGAATTATTAGTATCCGACTCGTAGATCGTATTGCCCTTGATCAACAGAGTGCTAGACGGCCTAGTACCGGAAGTGCACACCAACGCGGAAGAGGCATACTTCCAGGCCGCATTCCAGATCGCTTCTTTACCGGTATCCGTCTCGTATATGGTCTGGCCGGACCAAGGCGTGGAGGGCCGCGTGCTGGTGGTGCAGATGGTGTCACCCACGGCCAGATCTATCAGATCATAGTTACCGTCTAGATCCGTGCCAACCGTGACGAGATCTGTCGTAGCCGGCTTTCTTAGACCTAGCCTTGTCGTCGTGGTCGCCACGGTTTATCCTTACTGACCGGTAGGAATATTGACTTCCATGTAACTGATGTTGTCTATAGGATCGGTCTGAGAAACGCTGATGCCCGCTGGGCCTGGCACTCCGTATAGATACCATCCCTGTTGAACACTGCCCGCCATGCCGGGCCCGATCACGGTCAAAACTCCATCGCTATCCCCGAAGGTATGGCGCCAGAAAACTTGTCGGATTTCCTCCACGTTTGTTCCATCCCACATAACACAAGGATAGATTGGAGTCATCGTTCGAAATGTCATATTAATTCCCATTCATAGATACGCCGCTCAGGCCACATGCGAAAAAGTCTCCGCTAGTAATCGTAGACTGAATTGTGATGGAGATGGCTATGTCTTGAATTCCAAACGAAAGGCCAATACCGCCCGGGGCTAGGACCACCTGTTTAAATTTGTAAAACGTGAAAGCCGGACTCAGTATAGTATTAATCAAGACTCCGTTGATATAGAATCGATAATTCGCATTTGATGTAGATCCAGTCACTCTTCCTAATAGCATATAGAACGAGATATTGGGCCACACGACCTGAGAAATAGTTCCACTCCAGATTTGTGTTTCGGCAGTGCAAGCACTAGCTACCATGCAGGGATAAGAAGTGCTCGGAAAACTTTGTGCCCACGCTGGATACATTGGGCACTGAACAAACGGAGTGGATAATCCGACGCCAGTCCCCGCGTCGGCAGACATGATGATATTTCCGGCGCCGTCCCTGATGTGTCCGCCGGTGGGGAGCTCAATGTCACCGTTCACGATGAGGGACATGGATCCATCGCTCTTGATTTGAACGGTATTGGTGCCGGACGAATCATAGGCATTGATGCCCGTGCTGTCCATCTGAACTCGGGCGCCGGTTAGGCCGGTGGCTATCCGGCCGCCCATTAGAAGGTCCGTTGTGATCGTACCCGCCGTTATCTTGCTGGCAGTGAGCGTATTGATGTGTGCATCGTCAATCAATAGAGCCGTAGCGGAGACTGTAGAAGACGGCAGCGACTTATTCCCGGCGGTATCCACCGCGATAACCTTGAAATAAGTCGGCACTAGAGAAGATATCGGGAACGAACCCACGGCCGGTATCTGTCCGATAAGGAGCGAATTGTTCGCTATCAACTTACCGAGCAGCGTGGAGTCACTGGGAGTAAACGTGGGCTCATATTGCCCATGAATCTCCAGGTGATGCAAATCGGGATCTAGATTGTACGTGCCTCCTGTGGCAACACCCAGAGTATGCGTGACCTGAATAGAGATCAGGCTTGCCGCCACGGAAGGCGGAGCCGGCGTCTGCGGAGCTATCGTGTCATCGGTGGTCTGCCACGTCGTGTTCGTAGACCAGTTGCCATAATTCGGCGGACTGGCCGTGTCCACTGCCCTTATCTGCGCCTCATACGGATGGCTCGGCAATAGCTCTTCCAGCATCACATGTAACTGGTCGAAACCGACGGCCACCATGTTCCATTGCGAAACAGGATAGGTAATGGGCTGAGCCCATGCCTGAGCCGCCAGAGAACCCCAGGTAGATCCAGCTAACTGAGCCCATGTACTAGGAAAGATAGGCGTCGTGGATTGCCGCCAGCGGATCTCGTAGTGGTCGCCATCCAGAATCGTACTGCCGTCAGTGTTGTTCGGCTTGGTCCACACTAGTTGAACCTGCGCTCGCGTATTGCCGTTAATAGGAGACTGATATACCGCCTGAATGAAGGGTGTCGTCCAGGTCGGCACGTCTGGAACAGATGTGTCGGCTATCGGGCGACTACCGATAGGCTCCGTAGTGCTAACTAGACTTCTTTCATATCCACCGACGACCACCGTGGTAGACCCGGACTCCCAATTAACGTAGGGGGTTAGATCGGTCCATACACCATGGCCATCCCGGTATCCCACGGTCATACCGCTGACTACGGGCCACGTCAACTCCGTGCATCGAAGGACTAGTGGATTGAGCCGCTCTCCGCGGAAAATAACTTCGTTACTATTATTCACCAATCCCGTGGTCGGATCGTACACGTAAAGATTATCCCCGATAGCTAGCTCACCCTTGATATCATATTCGCTAGTACTAAGAGTTAGAGCATCCCTGGTAGACGTGAATCGATTAAGCTGCAATTGCGCGCGAGCCGTAGCGTTGACCGCGCTAGTATCGCTTTCGCTCACCATACGAGTGAGCTTGACGGCATTCCCAAACATGTCCAGATATGGATTTAACCCGCCCGAGATGTCGGCTGTTCCGTCTGCAACAGAACCGCTTTCTCCCTGACCTAACAACAGAACTCTAGTAGTGAAATCCTGCACATCGCTAGAGGCATCAAAGCTACCTGGCAACGCTCGCAATCTCATGTCTACTCCGGCACCACTACGAACCAGAGCGCATATAGGCGTACTGCGATACAAATCGCTTATTAGGCCAGCGTCAACAGTGCCGTCACCGTTAACCCGCCAAGCCCCGCCCATGGTGCTAGCGATATAGTCTGCCGCTGTTCTAGGATCCGTGAATTGAAAAGTTGTAGTGATATTTCCAGCCACCGTTCCAAACAAAGTTCCTACATGGAGACATGTTGGTATCACGGCTGTCATGGCTGTGACAAAACTGGCGGCCGTTAATACGAGTGGAGTTTCGATCACCTGACCCTTCTTATCGGCGTCACCCATCCATACGTTCATGCCGGCGCCGCCGATAGTATTGCCAGTTCCCTTAAAATCCTTGTCTCGTAATTGCCCGACGAACCTCGAGCTCTTAAGGAGATTGTCGTTCAAGAAACCCGGATCGGAATTCCCCACGTCTATCATGACATGACCGAAGTATTGAATCTTATCCAGTACACTCTTGGGAGTATTATCATCCAGCGTGAGAGACCAGCTTCCGAGAGCTCCCAGAGTCTCTGTAACGCTCATCTCTTCACCGCCGTTACTAGTTCGCTCGGTGTTCCAAGATATTGATTGTAGAGGTCTGCCGCCACATCTCCGGCCGGAGCAGCGGCAACTTCCACGCCAATCATAACATCAAGGGCAACTACGGCAGCTTTGCTAATGGCTCCATTGGCGGCGTCCGCCGTGTACGTGCCGGCGCTCCCCATCACGTACTTATTACCGGCACCGTCTGCCGCCGTAGCCTTGATATACGTCAAATTCACGGCCTGGGTTCCGGCCTCGGTAGTGGAGCGCATGAACTTCAGCGTCGTGCTGCTGGAGGATTGAATGTAGATCTCTGCGAACCTACTGCCTCGGCGGAGAGTGACGTCCACCGTTACCCGCCCCAGAGCAGCCACCGTCTTAAGCAACCGCACAGTGATCCGATGGTAATCGTTCTGAATTAACGAGATGCCGGTGAGCACTCCCAGGCTGGCGGCATTGGCTAGCACATCGTAGTTCTTTACCTGCCAGGCGGCACCCGTCCAGGCGCTGATCTCCAGCACTCCGCCGGCGGCTAGCGGCTTAATCCGAACCAGACTATTGCTCAACTCCCAGTTAGTAGCATCCGCTTTTAAGGAGATGCCAGTGCGCTCTATCCCAGTAGCCAAGAAGCGAACTCTTCCGAGTCCATAGCTAGCAACCGGACATCCCCAACGCGGATATGTACCGAATGTGATGGCTCGGTAGACCGTAAGAGCACCGTCGCTTCCGGTACGCGTAACGATGCTAGGGACGGATGCTCCGGCGTAATATCCGTACGCTCCGAACGGCGGGCAATGCCAGCGTTCGCCCGTTGAAAGAGCATAGCCGTTACTCCTCGTCTGCGCTCCGCCCAGGCGGCTCTCGATATCAATCTCATAGTCTGTTCCTAGAAGATCCAAAGACATCGTCCACGGTGCTAGATTCGCCCCATCTGAGACGTACTTGGACTGATTGACAGCCCAATCCGCTACGGAGTAATACCCATTCAGGGCAACCTTCTCGGTAAACACAACCGGAATTACTGCTGTCGTGGAAGATGCTATATCAGCCATGGCCTGTTCTACCTGGACGGAAGTATAGCTACCAGGAAACGACTGTTGCCCGGTAAGAGCCAGCGTCACTCCGCCCGATTGAGCATTCACCTTGAGAGAGGTGTCTCTATCCTCTCGTAAGATCAACCTGCCCACCTGAACTGTCCCGTAGCTCATGTCGTAGCCCCGCTCCTGTCCAAATCACGTAGGCCATCTCTTAGATTCTTCATTGTTTGCCGCCACGCCACTGGATTGGTTGGATCCAGATTTCCCTGAATGTTTAGATTCTCCACATTAATTATCCGTTGTTGCCCGGCGGCCTGTTGTGCTGTTGCACTAGCACCGCTCGCGGCACCGCCCACAGTGCCGTTGGCGGCTGTCAACGCGGCTGCACTGGTGGCAGCTACCGTGGTTACTCCGAGACCCAAACCAACCGTTGCACTAGCGCTCCCCATGGCGTCTTGAATCTGAGGAGCTATCCCCCTAACCGTATCTAGAATGGCAGGAAGAGCACCGATGATGCTCTGATGCAGGCCGCCCATTATGGCTTGCCCGGCGGGGATCAGCAACTGCCTGTCGTACGGCAGCGGCCCCTTGAGGGCCTTGATCTTATCTGCGATACCACCAACGAATCCTGTAACTGCGTTCCATGCGGCTTTTAGACCGTTGAGCAAGCCTTCCAAGATTGCCTTACCAATACCGATCAGCCATTTTCCGGCGTCACCCAGAGCGCTAACAATCTTTCCAGGCAGGCTCCTAAACCAGGCTACGGCACCGTTGATGACATTTCCGATCCATACTTGAGAACTACTGTTCAGGTTTGTCCACCAATTACTAAAGTTGTTCCACATAACAGTGAACCAGACGGCTATCCTAGAAGGAAGATTTTGGAACCAATTTACGATACCGTTGATAAGATTGCCGACCCATATCTGAGAGCTATTGTTTAGATTTATCCACCAAGTACTGAGGCTCGTCCAAAGATTTACCAGCCATAGGCCGATGCGTAGAGGCAAGCTCTGGAACCAAGACACAACGTTATTGATTACCGTCCCGACCCACAGCTCAACGCTGGCATTCAGATTTGTCCACCAGATACTAAGATCATTCCACCACTGGAGGAGAGTTAGAGCCACATTCTCGGGGAGTTGCCTGAACCAGTTCACAACATCCGTTATAAATCCTACCGTGGCATGAACGGCATTGTCAAAAGCCGCTATCAGTATTTTACCCATCATGTCACTAAACTTATAGAAGCCGATAGCCGCATCAATGGGAAATGCGATACACGCCGCGATTATCCACTCGATACCCTGCTCCACATAATACAGCCCTCTTGTAAAAGTCCATTTCAGGATATCAATAACAATCCCCGGCAACGCGATCAACGCTCGATATGTTAGACCGGGAAGACTCTCGAACCAATGAATAATAGAAGTGAATGCGCCGGCTATAGCAGATCCTATATCTGAGAAGAATCCGCCTACGGAAGAGGCCAGTCCTGAGAAGAAATTCAGGATGCTATTCCATACGCTGACCGTCTTTCCCCAGATACTATTCCATACGTCTGTGAAGAATCCACTTACAGAATTCCATATTCCTTCAAAGAATCCTGCGACCGGCCCCCATATCGCGGTAGCGAAGTTTACGATGGCGTGCCATACTCCAAGCAAGAAACTGCTGATCTGCTTCCAGTATTTGATAACGATAATCACTACGGCGGCGACCACGGCTGCAATGGCCAGGAATGCTAAAGCGAATAGTCCTATGGTGGCTATCAAGGGTAGAGCCGCTGCATCTGTCAACCACAGCGCTACTTGAAGGGTTAGTATCACGCTACGGAAGACTATTACGACGCCCTGCAACACCTTAATGCCAAGTATCAATATGCTGCATATGCTCCAGATGGCACGGAACGCCGCTCCAACCCCCAGCGCCACTACTCCCAGCGCGAACAAACTACCGGCGAAGGGAGAGATTATAGGAGCCAGCGCATTAAGCGTGTTGGCGACGCCTAGCAATATAGGGCCAAGAATATTGATGGCGACAATTAGGCTACCGCCAAAGTCCGTGGCAAGATCCCTAATGAGCGGGAGTAATGCTATAACGATAGGGCCCAAAGCCTGGAGGGCAGCTAGTAGCACTCCTCCGACTACTCTTCCTATCTGGTTAAATATCTGACCCAGAGATTGAAGAGCCTGGCTTCCCTGAGCGGTCTTAAAGAATGTAGCGACAACCCCTGTCAGGTTGGCGAGCGTGTTCAAGAATCCAGAGCCGGTTGCGTTGAAGGCGCTAAAAACCGAATTGAGAATACTGAAGACATTGACTATTATCTGACCCAGTAGACGAAAAGCATCAATGCCCGTCTGAATCCATCCCGCCAGCTGACCGCTCTGGCGAGCGTCATCTATGAAACTTGCGAATTTAGCGGCCGCATTCCCTATTACATCCGCCAGGTGGGGAAGAAATCCACTACCGACGGTCACAACGTCATCCATTACAGATAGAAAGGCATCCCACGCCGGAATCAGATTGTTTAGGGTGGTATGAATATTCGCCAGAACCTTTACCCAGTCTTTTGCGACATCCGGGAACGATAGAAATAAAGCCGTTTGATGCCCAACCAAATTTAGGTCCCCGGCTACATTCTGTAATCCCGTTCTCATAATGGGGATGTATATAGACCCCACATTACGGACGGCTGTGCCCAAGCCCTCGAACAACTGCTGCTGAACACCTAGCTGAAGATTCTTAAAAGCCGGCTTCATCGCAGTTACCTGCGTAACGAAGTCTCTGGCCGAAGGAGCAAGGCCGTCTAGCGCCTTCTGCTGAGCTTTTAGTTGAGCCGGAGTGTTCGCCGTCTTTAACGCCGCACCCATCCCTTGGAATCCAAGAATCAGAGTGCCCACTACTACTCCCGCCGCCACACCGATGGCCGGGAGAAGTAGCAGCGCTCCACTTAATTGCTCAACGGCGACCACTAACCCGCCGATTAAATGCACACCCCCGGTGAGCAAAGCGATAGCGGCCGAGACCTTAGCGATAACCTGAACAAGCGTTACCATGTCTCGACCGACAGTGATAAAGGTTCCTATTGTGAGAACCAGTCGAGCGATGTCCTTAATTGGCCTCCCGAATAATCCGAGCTTTTCTTGAACAGACTGTAGTATAGGAATGGCTTTTCCTAATAGCGCAAATCTAGAGCTTAGAGCTTCCAGTATCTTGAGGCCACCGCCGAGGAGGCTAACGGCAGAGGACAAAAGAACTATCTGCTTCAGTACATTTGGAAAGCCCTGAATGCTCTTAGGCACACCGCCTATCACGGTGCGCAAGGCACTAAGAACGCTAATTCCGCCGCGGAGCCCGAGAAGGCTACCTCCAAGATTCTTAGCGGAAAGAACAAGCGACCCCAAGATAGCGGATCCACCTGCGAAGATGGAGAAGTTTCTCCCGAAGTTTTGGGATATGCTTCCAAAGTTCCTTCCGAAGTCCGCTAGCGTACTTCCCAGCCCGTCAAAGTGCCCTCTCAAACTGTCGGCTTCTTTACCTAGAGAAGTGAAGTCCTTACTCGCCTGAGCCGTGCCTTTGTTGTCATAGTCTATGACGATCTGGCCGTGCGCTGTTCCTAGGTCATAATTAGGCGACGGACTCACCTCCTACACAGATAAGGCTGCCGGATCCTTAAATCTTCCTGCTGCCGCTTTATTCTCTGGGAACCACATGTCGAGAACCCTATTCCTAGCTCTATCCATTTCCTTTTCGTTCTTGCATCCTTCGATAGCCTTGTCTAGTTGGCTATCTACGGTAGATCCAAACAACCACACGGCTCTATCAAAGCAATACTGACGGATGCTCCCCGAGATCCTCAGCATCTCGCTCGGACGACATCTCATCGCCTGACTTGCTTTCCACGTCTCCCATAACCTCGGTCTGCTGGTCACGAAACCTAGCGAGGCCATCCATTCTTCCGATAGCGCTATTGAAGATTTCCATCCTATCCTGGAACGGAATGCTATCGGTGTAAATACTATCTGGATCCCTATCTGCCAGAGATATCTTGTCGTGCTCTTCCTTATCTCCAGTGTACGAGCTGACCACCACCGGCTGGACAACCGCTGCCGTGACGACACGATCTATAACCCAGGACAACATTCTGAAGTCATCCTTGTTGGACATCAGCTTAATAAGAGATTCGTCTTCTTGCTTCTTCTTCTGGGCTGCGGTTAGGGCCTTTGGCTTGCGATCCGAAGGCACCTTCCTACCGCCCATCACTGGCTCTATATGATCCGAGTTAACCAGCGTGGAAAGCCGGTCGATTTCAGAAAGGATGTCTAGATCGACCAGGTCGTCTACTTCCAGTCGGCGGATTAGGCACGTCTGCCCGCTCGGGGTTTTGAAATCAAATGTAAGGGGCTGTCCCCAGGTAGAGATCTGGTACGGATTGGCGGCCATTGGGATCCTTGTCCTCCTAGGCTATTTCTATCAGGGAAGGGTTAGGGCGGTAGCGCTGATGGCGGTCACGGTTTCGTTCTGCACAAAGTCGTACAGAATATCGTCGCTAAGCGGCAGGCCGGTAACCTTGAGAGTGGTTAGAAGGAACTTAGCGTCGGCGAAGTCGCCAGAGATCGCGTCCGTCGCCCTGACTCGCCAGATGATGCAGTGCAGATCGCCGCCGCTATCGCTGATGGCCTGTCCTTCCACCAGGAACCACGGGCGGTTGGTGGTCGCCGCCTTACGCATCGTTGTGATTCGGTTGGGTGTGACGCCCGTCTCGGTAACGACTCCGCCGCAGAAGGCCGCCCACGCGTCCAGACTGATACCGCCGGCGTCCAGCTCGCCGTCAACGGTGCTGCCCTGACCGTGTGTTGTGACGACCCTGTCGTCACCCCTCAATGTGTCAAAGCTCTCGGCTTCACTAAAGCTTAGTGTCTGAGCGTTCGGGAGGTCGATGACCGTGGCTCCAAGGATGGTGCCGGCAGTATCGCTATAAGGTGTGATCTTGATATCCCTAATGCCGTACGGCAGGGACACGTTCTGAGGAACTGGCACTGGATTCCTTCCTTCTAGATCTAAAGGCCGGATCCTTGAACCGGCTCGTCCTCAATAGCTCCCCCGTGATTTTATCAAACACGTGAAGAACTACTACTCCCGGCTCAGCCCCACAGAAACGGCTGTTGCACTTGACTTCGATATGATGGTCGTCAAGAACAGCGTGCTTCTTATGGGGACACCGGACGTCCATCGCTACCCTTCGTCAATCTGAAAGCGTCCGTCTACTCTCAGATAGTCCAACTGCTGAGGACTAAACTCAGACTTGCGGATGCACTTGGAGTTAGACAGATCCCACACATACTTCTTGTGATCCGCATCAGAAATCCCCAGCGTCTCCCAATCGTCCGGACCAAGAATCCGCCTCGAGGCCGGGCCGATATACTGGACCTGGGGGCCCTCCAGCTCAGGAATTGCCTCTTCCTTAACGCTCCCGTCCGCTTGGGCGACTGGCTTGCTCGTCCGACGACGAGTAGTAAGAGCCTGAGCGTCGTCTGGACCGTCTAGGGTAGCCATTATATCTCCAATCTTTACCGTCATTCTACAGTACGCCGGCCTCAAAGCTGGCATTATTCGTGATTGTTTGATAGCCCTCGTCAGTAAGATCTCCGCTAATCCCGCCGAAACAGCAAGAGGTCATTATTCCATCATTTCCGGATATCTGCGTAGCGCCCAAAAGAATAGGAACGACACGCTGTAACAGAACGGTCCTGGTTACCGAATGATCCAGCCATTGACGTCTAGGAGCATGAACCCATACGCTAAAGTTCCGCCGAGCGAGTGTTCCGCTACTATTATGAATTTCCCATGTTCCCATTCTTATAATAGCGAAGAGCCTGTCTTTCGGCGCGCTATCTAGGCTGTCATTGAAGTATATGTCTTCCTGAAGAAGAGCCGGATCTGTTCCGGCCAGAGCAGCAGTAGAGAGAAGGCCGTACAGGGCGCCTTGAATATCCCTCATTTTATCTGCCCCATTATCCCCTGTAGATGATGCCCTAGACGATCCATGGCGACTCTAACACTAGGTAGAATCACCTGATATCTTCCGCTATGAGCCACCTCTAGCCATATCCCGTAGCTCACCGCGTGCGCAAAAGCTATCTCCCACCTATTCCCCAGATGACTAGTGAGTGTATGAAGACCAGCCCTCGCAGCTCCAGTGTCATCATGCCAGGGAGCAGTAGTCTTCATGTATGTAGTTCCAAACACGGCAACTTCATCCACTGCCAGGGTTATCCCGGCGTGTAATTTCTCGTCCAGCTCGAGGAGCCTGCCCTCCATGGCTCCTAATTCAAAATCAAAACTGGTTTTGTTAGCCATCTCAACCGCCGACCGGATGCTTACCATAGGACTCAACTACATAGCGACGCTCGTGTCCGTTCTCGGGGACTATAGCCGTTATCTCCCACCACTGGCCACTCGAGTCTCGCCAATGATCTCCGATATCCCCTAGACTATCCCAGGCCCCCAACAACTGAAAGTCCGTGCGACGTTCGGTTCCGTCTCCCGTGTGCTGTTCTATACTTCCGCCAGCCGCAGACTGCATTATTAGCTTCATTACCTGAGGGCTTCTCGGGCTATCGTCTACAAATTCGACGACACCTCTGACAGCCGTCTTAACCCTAGGAATTAACACTACCGTGATCGGATCAGCGTTTATGAAGGACAGGGTAGTGGAGCGCTGTATCTTTATCTCCTCTGTCCTATCCCACAACATCAGACCCTCCTCATGGGATAGCTACGAAGAGTGCCTCGAGGGTTATCCACTGGAGTCTCGCGCAGAACTTCTGCCTGGTAATAGTTAACCATCGCCTGGGCGTGTTGCCAGGCTTGCCCCAGACTTCTACTACTACCCGCCTCGCTCACGTCCATCATGTTGGCTGTCTGGGCCATGCGAGCCCGCCACCAGGCCAGCGCGATGGCATTAATCGTAAGACCATTGTCCAGATCTTGCCCGACCCTAATCTCATCCCAACCATTAGCGGGGGCATCCGGACCGAGCATCTCCATAGCCTGAGTTACCGCTATCGCGTCTGCCATTTCTTTCCCTTCTAGGAGAACGGCCCGTGCCCCTCGGGGAAAGGCACGGGCCGCGATCCTGAATCCCCCTACGAGTAGCGCTCAGTCACAAGATCCATCAAGCGGGTTCGCAACTCGTCCTGCTTCCCCTCGGTTGACAAACCTTCTTCACTAAGGCGCTGCTTCAGTTCCGGAACCTTGGCGTTTGTAATCCACACCTCGGCCTCTTCCAAGAGCTTTACCTTTTCCTCGACCGACATCTCGTCCGGCTCCGGGCGCTCCTTAGCGGCGTAAAATTCCTGCTGACTCAACAACGCCTTGTTCTCGGCGAGCTGCCGCTCGCCCCAGGCTCCCCGCGCCCGAAGGTATTCCACGTGCTCTTCGGTCAGGGGTTTGGTGAGATCGATCTTCACGCTCATCCGAGAGCACCACCCTTGATGTACTGCGGAGGAATGACGTAACTGCCGGTGCCGACCATCAGCACTGCCGCGCCGCCGCGCTGCCGTACACCCGTGCCAAAAGCGCGAGCATAGTAGCTGTCGATCAGCGGATACGCCTGGTTATTACCCGGCAGCAGGCGCAGACCCCGGTACGCCGGATTCGCGTGTTCCCGCAGACCGACCGGATTCTGGAGATTGCCGTTCCCGCCGCTGCCCAGCAGCAACGGATAGCCGGCCGGGATGTAGTCTTCGTGGACGATTAAGATGTCCGCGTAAGACCCCACGACGGGCAGACCGTTCCAGATACTCGGCGGCTGACTACCGAGCAAGCCCTCCGCGTTAGGTAGGATGATCGTCGGCTGACTGGCCGAAGGGATGAAGTCGTAGTTGGCTGTGACACCGTTGGCGTTAACGACTCCGGCTCGCCAGGTACGAATCTTATCGACTTCGGCCTGGTTACACAAGAGAACGAACGTCGTCCCCTGTTCAATGCCGTAACCGTGCTCGGCCACCAGATTGTAAAGCGCCATGACGTCGTCGCTATCGATGTTAGCGGCGCCACTAACCAGGTAGTGACTATGACTGCCCGCGAACGTAGTGTTCTTGTAGGGCGGAGGAACAACACCGTCAGCGTTGTAAAGTGGAACCACCGTATACGCAGTCCGATTGACCAGCGTACTACGATCCCGATTGTCGAAGATCGCTTCCATTACCTTGCGGAATAGGAGGCGATTATCGGCGTTCAGAATCTGCTGATGAACAGCCTCCACCTGCTGAGCGCTAGCGTCCCTGATGAACTTCCAGGTAAACCGACTAGCGACATCGTAGTCATGGAAGTCGTACGCCAGACTGTTGTACTGCACTCGCGGCCGCACGCCCACCGGCACACCGAACTCAGACGCGAGCTCGAAGTTCGTCTCGCCGATAACAGGAACGTCCTCAACGAGTTGCTGAATCGGGAACGTGAGGATGCCGACCAGCGTAGTACGACGCTCGTTATAAATGGCCAGCGTCTGCTGAAACTCCGTCCAGAGACCAGTGATATCGCGGCCATCCGCCGTGACGTTAAGGATATCACCTTCGGCGTTGTAGCCGTGCTCCGCGCCTCGAATACCGCCGAGGACCCAGCCAGGCGTGAGTTCGCCGGTTCGGCGATTGATACTGTATGCAGTCTTCACAGTTGCACCTTCTGACAGCGAACGATCAGGCGGCCAGCTTCCACCGTGTTACCGACGTAAAAGCCATTCACGCCAGAACCGGGAGGAGTAAGGGTGAGCAGGCCCGTCGCCGGGTCGGCGTACCAAGCTTGGTTAGCCACGACACCGGCTTGCTTGCCGTCGTCAAAGTCCACAATCTCACCAGCCGTCATGATGTCAATAACATCACCGGCATACTTGATCAGACCGCTGATGATGAAGACTCCGACGAACTTGCCGAAGACCGCAGCCGCCGGAGCCAGAATAGCACCGGTAGTATCCATCTGCGCTGGGAAGACCTTGTTGAAGTTAGCCGGGTTCAGCGGGTCGGCCGGGTTAGCGGCGCCGGGAGCGTAGTCCGCCGCCAGTACGGCTCGGAACCCTCCCGAAACCGGATTGTACTTATCATAGCGGGCCATGCCGCTCCTAACTTTTCGCCATGCCCGCTATAACCAACTAGCGGGGGATGTTGTACTTCGTTGCTAATTCAGCTTTCTGAGCGTTTGTGATTCCCTCTTGTCCGGCAGGTCGAGTACTGGATCCGTTGGGCTGCTGACCGCTTACTCCACCAGCCGCAGTGCCCCCAGACTTCACTAGGAAAGGCTTGTCCTTGGCCATCTTATCGATCGCCTTGTCCAGCCCCTTTACCTCACCGTCTTTAACCTCTATCTCGCCAAAGCCGTTCACTAGCTGTAGTGCGACACCGGCGTCATGCCAGGTGTACTTGCTACTCGCCAGGAACGCAATCTGGATCTGAAGCTCGTCATTCTTCTTCTGGGCAGCGACTAGATCCGCGTCAGCCTTTTCCTTTGCCGTAAGCGCAGCCTCGGCATCGGACTTGGCCTTTTCCGTTTCGCTCTTATCCTTGTCCTCAATTTCCTTGAGGCGGGCATTCACTTCTGCCAGAGTGGCCTCGGCAGCTTCAAGCTTTTCCTTGGCTTCCCTAGCCTTAGCGAAATGCCTGTCTTTCTCTTCCCGAAGGGCCTTCTCCCTCGGGGTTTCTCCGTCTGCGTTGTCACCGTTACCGTCACCAGTTCCAGAGCCTTCGCCCTCGGCGCCGGAGATGCCAACGGAAACCCAGACAGGAACTCGCCGGCACAACCGGACGAGGTCGGGGCACAGCCCCGCGTGAATGTTCATGCGCTGAATTCTAGCACATCGCGGCTTAACTAGGCGGCAGCCTTACCATAGGTCGCGGCTAGATAGTCGTCATATCTCCCGGCCTGCCAGGCGGCCAGAAATTCCCGACTGCTAATCAATACTGGGACCACGTAACAGAAACATTGCGGGTGCGGCTTAGCCGGTACATCCTGCGGAGTGTACTTACGGCTCGCGTACACATTGCAAATATCCAGCTTAGAATGACTATTGCTTAGTCGCCACTGAACTTGCTTAACCCACGGCTTCCCGGCCATATCTTGAATCGCCACGGCGTGATAGGCGTTGTTAATCTCGGTACGAGCCAGTCTCTTGGCCGCATAGCTAACTCCGCCAGGCGTAGCGGGATCTATAAACTTACGAACGTCATTAGCCAGCTCAGACCAACTGGCTCCTCGGCCGAGAGCATTACTAATAGCCGCGTTTACCCATCCCTGAGATAGCGCCATAGATCGGTATACCTGCTGGCTCAAAGGCAGTCCGCCTCGCCTAAGCCTGATGATTAGCGCTTCTATATTCCTAGGAGCCTGCGCTACCAGATTACGCCTCATCACTTCCCGGCGCTTCGGGTCGCTACCGTATACCGAGTGCAATAGGATGCTATCCCAGTCAAAACCTGCTGATAATGCCCGAGCTGCGGCCAGGTGCTGACCGGCAGAAGTGATGTCTCCAACATCTTTGAATAGCTGATGCATTATTCGATGCAGGGCCGTCTCTATCTGAGTAAGCTGCGCCCTCCGTACAGTTGCTCCTATACCTTCCTTACCGGCCAGACCCTTCACGGCTTTTGCCGCGCTGGCAGCGGCTGAATTCAGGACCATAAGAATCTTGGTGTCATACGTACCCTGGATTGAAAGATACGGCTTCAGCCAGATCTCACGAGCGTCCATTATCCGGCATCCCATGATAAGCAATACATTTCACAGGACTCTGAGCCATATCGTATTCCGACACTCCCCACTCCGTCACTATCCAGTATCTAAGATCCGGAGGCGCCCACTGGACATCCTTCTCGCTCGGCCTTCTATCTCCACGAGGATGAGTATGCCATACCCCGATCAGCTCTGTCCCGTATGAATTCCATAGTCGGGAAAGATCTTCTATAGCCATAACAAACTCACCTGGATTAGCGCTTCTATTTTCTATCTCAATAATCTTCCAGTTCCTGCTAGCGTCCACTAGAATAAATCCGCAACGCTCAAAAACTCCAGGACCTACTTGCGGAATAAGACTGCGCAATTCGTGAGCAATGTCATGTGGCATGGACTCCTGGGTCTCCGGCCTCATGTTACTTTCCTTTCCTCTTACCCTTGAGCAGAAACGCCGGCTTCTTGCCGACCTTCTTCTTTCCACTCTTGCCGGCCCGAGCTTTGGCTCTCGCTGCAAAAGCCTTGCGGGCCGCGAGTTGCTTCGCGCTTGCCATCCTTAGTATCCCTTCTTCTTACTCTTCTTCCCGAGGCGCTTATCCTTCGGTGTTCCCTTGCTCGGCTTACCGCCCATTACTTCTTCACCTTCTTCCCCGTGGCCTTACTGAGAGTTGGCTGGGCAACAGTCGCCGGAGTGATGCTCCTGGTCCTCGGCTTGCGATTGGGGCTACGAACTTGACGCACTCCCGTGCCACCACCCGTGATCGGCATTTTAGCTGGAGCCTTACCCACTGTTCCTATCCGCCTGCTGGCCCTAATCTGTGGCTGACGAATCTTGGGCTTACTAAAACTGATAGTAGTGCCGCTTGGACTTTCGTATCCGCCCTTACTTAAAACGCTCTGGAATTTGGCCGGTAACTTTTCCGTGAGCTGTTTGCCGCGTGCCCTAATCTTTTTCTCCACGGCCGTCTCGTGTCCTCTAGTCCGTTCCACTCGAGCCAGAGCCCCGACGTATAGATTAGCTTTACCAGGGATAAGAGGAAATGTGTGCCCGTAGTGAACAGTAGCGCTACGAGTAGACACCCGATAGCTAAACTTCCCTGCCGGAACAAACCGACCGCCCTCGCCTCTAGGATGCCGGCTCGCGTTCCAGATGCCGTGCGCCGCCCTCGCCGCAGCGATACCACCGATAATAGCTGGGAGTGGCATTAGTGAGCCTCCGTTCCGAAGGAACTAAAGGCGAGCGATCCTGTCACTTTAGCCTCCTGCCGGCATTACGAACCCTAGGCAGCGGACGTGGCTTACGCCCGAAGTTCTTCAGATGCGCGCTCCGAGCGATCATAACTTTCTTGGCCGCACTCCGCCGAGCAGACGTAGCGCCCTGCACCCTATTGACGCTGACGTTAGTGTCGTTGAGGAACCTGCGCGCTTCCGCCGTAGTGAGCGGCCTACGCCCTCCGCCCACGGTGCGCACACTGGCTGTCGCCACAAAGTTGGACTGAGCCGCCTGGAGCTTCGCCTTAGACTTATGGATCTTCTTGAGGCGCTTATTACTCCCGCTGACTCCACTGAACTGACCCAATAGATCTCTGGGATGCAGGGAAGGTGTGAAGCTCATCGAGCCACCCTCTTCCCCGGATGTAGTTTACGAGGCAACCTACGGAAGGCTACCTTAGGGCCGCCTCCGCGTGCCTGAGTGGCGTGCGCTGCATTGTGAGCGTACTTGGCCGCCAGCTTCTTGTTAGCGAAGAAGTAGCTATCGCCACTGAGCCTTGGAATAAAACCCATGATGCTGTACTCCGGATGCAATAGCCCGAGCACTCTTTTTCCTGGCCACAGTGTCAACTCACCTCCGTACATTCGGCGAGGTACTTCTCCGCCTTGTCATGCCACTTCTCATCTTCCAAAGCGGCTAGCCGTGTATTACAGGAAAGACATAGTATCCCACGAACCCAACCGGTTATATGATCGTGGTCTACGTGCATGTCAGTTGCGACGCGTTCTTGTCCCGGCACCCATATCGGCAGCTCCCTGCTCCTAAACGGATTGCTGCATATTGCGCAGCAGTAATCCTGTTCTTCTAGGAGTTGCTTATAATCCTTAAAACTTATTCCGTATCTACGGATGAGCCCAGAGGCCCACCTGTTTGGCGCGCACTCCTGGCAATACTTAGAACGATTACCTCGTGGAGTGTAAGTGTCTCCGCAGTACTCGCATTGCTTAGGATCAGTATGAAAAGGACGAGCCCCTCCGCTACCGGTGCCGCCCACGTTCGCCTCCTTACTTCTTCTTCCACTTCTTGGCGTTAAGAGCGAAGTTCGCTCGCTTACGCGTTGTCGGGTTCTTACTGCTCGTCAGCTTGCGCAGAGTTGCGACCGGTATCGTCTTGCCCTTCTTGGTTCGCGTCGCCTTGCGAAGCTTGCCCCGGTTCGCCTTCTTGATCTTGATTGCTGGCTTCCGTCGCATAGTAGGCCACACGTCTCCTTCCGTGCCGTAACCACCAGCCATCTTCATCCTCGCTCACTAACAGGCACGCTAAACGCTTTCTGGCCATTATTCTACTCGGCCCCTAGTGCCCTGTGGCTGGTTTAGGGCCCCCGGCAGCGCCAGCACCCCCGGATAGACCGTTGATCGGCTTAGGCGGAGCTACAGGCAGCGTGGAAGGGGGCACCGCATTGCCCGCCGAGTTAACCGGAGCAGCAAACTCTCCCAGGGCACGCTGAGCAAACGGATCCAATTGCATTGTCTGCGCTCGGGCTTGTGCCTCCTGAGTGAGTTGATCCAACTCGTCCTTCGGCATGTCGTACCCGATCTTATTTAGCTCATCAATCGCGGTACGAGTAGACATCAGCGGCGGGACGGCTTGCACCAATTCAACAATCTCCTTAAATCGGGCCGCTCTATCCTGGGGTACAGGATTGCCCGTTATCATCGTGACCTCTACACCCGTGTTAGAACCAAATCCTTCGTACGCCGGAAACCAGCCCTCCACCAAATCCCGGAACATGCAGTTGTACTCGTCCATCATATCCGTCTCCTTCTCCTTGTTATGAGAAAGAAGAGGACTGAGTTGCAATTGGAGCGCGATGCCACTTTCCGCGACGGAGACGTCAACAATGCCGGCCGCAATATCTGGGATGCCTACGGCAGACTGTGTTTCTCCAAGAATAAAATTCATGTGTTCAATTCCGGGCAGGCTAGCTCCTACTCCGCTCACTCTGGAGAATGTAGCGTCGGCTGGAACCTCAACAACTCTTCCAGGACCGATATCGAATGTTCCTGCTGTCCCGTCGGCGGCTACCGGCGGCCCGGCCGTGGAGGTATACACTCCCAATCCCTGCATCGCAAGAGTGAGGTCCTGATCGCTCACGGACTGATTGACGCTAGCGATAACAGTCTCTATTCCCCGCACCTCGCTACTACCGAAAGTCTGACACGGCTGCTTCTGATTGGGGATTAGATAAACCGGAAGGTATGTGATGTCCGTCGGCAGCTCGAAGGGCAATATCTCCCCCTCCCACGGAACCATGGCTACCTCGGGATTGGCGTTAGTAGCCGTCTTCCTGTCGTCCCATTTACCTAGCTCGTAATAGCCGATGCTGGACATGATGATACTAGGGCCAAAGTAATCGCCTGTCGCCTTGGTGTATGTCTGACGACGCACCACTTGCTTGGTAACATCACGCGGGTCGGGCACTAGGTCGATAAGATGCCATCCGATAATCCTATCCGGATTAAGATCCTCCAGAATAGGGAACGCATTCGTGGGATCTACTTCATAGATGTCGATGCGACTGCCGGCCGGCCGATTAGCGTCCGCCCGCACATGCCAGACGGCATCTCCCCTGATAAGACCGTACCGCTTCTGCCGGGCGAACTTCGCCTTCATCTTCTGATTCTTGAACAACCCGTCCATCAACACCTTGCACTGCGCCTGATCACTGGCACTACCGGCCGTGCTCGTAATGCTGTAGTCCCAGTCAACACACAGGAACCGATTGCAGGCCTCAACCATCTTCCGGGCTGAAGGAAGATAAATGGGAAGGCTATCTTCTCCGCGCTCGACAATAGCCAGCGTATCGGGAACGTTCCAGTACAGCCGCTCATAGAACATATAAGCCCGGACACGATCCTGGTCTTCCTTATTGGCGCCGATCCAGTTTGGAACGGAGGTGCTAAAGAAGATCTTCGCGTTACTGTACTGATTGAATATGGCGGTCGGATTGGGAGTAGTCACCGAGGCACCTCGCAGAGGTGCTGAGGATATGTGTCCATTACCAGTTCCTCTTTACTGTGCGGCTTAGCTGCTCCGGTGTGGCGCGCTGGCCTGCAATCATACCGTGAACGGGCGGTCCGCCGTAGGGATAGCGCAGAGTGCCGTCTGCGTTAATTGTTACGCCATCGTCCGGCTTAACGCTGCGACGCCCCAAGTTTGCCTTATGCACGCGCGTCCCGCCACGCAGAGTCGGCTTACCGAAGTAACCCGCGAAGAAGCGACCGAGCGCCTCGGGCGTATGGTCGTCTTTCTTTAAGGGCTTTTCGTGCGTATTACCGGCTTCTTCTTTTGTGTCCGGGTAGCGATAATCCTGCATCTCACGAATCAGATTTACACAGCGACGATTTATCCGCAACGTTGGCGATTTCTCGGGATGGCCATCTTCCAGGTGTTCTGGCATGAGGCGCAAAGCTTCCCTAATATGCTGAAGTCTGTCAAATAACTCTCCGCCCGTGCCACCGCTACTGGTCACGTGAAGAATCTTTTCAAGGGTTTTAGTGCTGCCGGGATCTTCTGGGTCCGGGTAAAAGGTGGTGAGGCCAAAGGGACACAGTCCGCGACTCACTATCTCCTTAGCGAACTCGTCAGAGGTTAATCCGCGTTCGTATACTTCATCCAGGACATGCACTTCATTCCATGGACCTATTTGTATCAACAGCCAGACATTAGGATTAGTGAAGCCGTAGTCGGTACAGGCTACCGTCTTCCAGCGCGGATTAAACTCTAAATCCTTTACGTGGTCCTCTTCGTCAAACTCCTTGAATACCCGCCCCACGAACTCAGTGAAATCCGCACCTATTTCCTGATTGAACGCTTCTTCAGTAAGATCGTCCAGTAGCGACACTATCTCGTCATCAATAGTTAGCTCAAACATGCGGACTAGTTCTTCCGCAGTGCGCCTCCTATTCCCGACCACCTGTGTCATAAGCTGTTGCAGATACTTTACGTCCGCATCAGTAGTGGGCGTGCGATATACATATGGATTCCGCCAGCTGGGCGCCCGGAAACTAGACCACTCGCTCATTCCCGGATTCTGGCCGTTTTGCCACGCCTCGTAAAACCAGTTTTTTCCCTCGGGCGTACTGGTCATCAACGCCCAGCCGTGATAGTCCGCCAGCATGGGGCGCACAAACTTTGTCCACACGCGGTGCTTTAGCTTGGCGGCTTCCGCCAACACTACTCCGCTAAGTCCTTCGCCGACTAGCGTCTCCGGGTGCTTAGCCGATTTCCCGTGTACTTGAAAAGCTCCGCCCCATAGTGAAAGGTGCAGGCTACCGCCGATAGGATCGTTATAACTGCCGGGTCTATCAAATGGAACCTCCATCTTACTGAGGCTATTCCACAACACCCGGAACTCTTTCTCGCTATCCGTGTATTCCGGCCCAATAACCCAGAACTCACGCCTCTTGCCTTCCTCTTTTAATATATCCGCCTGCGGCGCCGTCGCCAATGCCTCTACAACAAGCTCGTGCCCGCCGATCTCGCTCTTCCCAAGACGCCTTCCGGCTGAAACAACACGCGCCCGCTGTGGGCTACTGATTATGCCCCTCTGTAGACGATGGGCGCGCCACCCGCACAAGCGGAAGACGTCCCACTTGCTCAGAGTGGCGTGCCCCGTCGTCATGTCCCGAGCTGGTACGCGGCGTACTGCACCAACGCACTATCCGCAGTAAATGTAAGGTTCTGTCCATACGTTGCATTGCCGAATGGACCGAATTTCCAGGTAACGCTAGCCGGGATGACGCAAGGCTTACCGGAATGCGCCACGCCGTCGAATGTGCCGGGAATGGCAACAGTAACGGTGTGACTAACGGTGTCGGTGTTCTTGAACTCCAGGAATACTCCGCCGCCGTTGCCGTTTACGACGTTGCCGTTGACATTGTCACAAGCTAGCGGAGTGGTGTTCACAACTCCGCTACGGGTAACCGTGATTAGTGCTACTGGGGTCGCTGCCATGAGCGAAGTTTACCCTAACCCCCGCACGTCACAGAACCCCCGGAGGAGGAGGGCTATCCTTCTACGAGGGTTCTGTGGTACCGAGGGGATGCACGGTCCGCTCGGGCGATCCCAGAGGATGACCACAAACTCCGGGACGAAAAGCCCCGGCAGTCCCGGAGGACGCCGAGGAGCAAGCTCAAGTTCCGACGGGAGGGATACCGCCCTGCGCAACCGGGTAACTTCCGCCGACGTTGAGCGGCCGAATACTGGCGAGAATCTTATCCGCCTCAACGGTGGCCAGACTCAACGGGTACCGGGGGATGGGTCGCAACCCCTTGCGAGGGTGTCCGAAGCGAGTGACGTTGGGAGCGGCACCCAAATCGCCGTGCTCCAGGACCGGGATGGGGATTGCCACCCCCGCTCCGGGTTCGCTCATGGTGCCCTCCAAGGTTTGCGCTGGTGGCGGCCCTGCTGGGCGGCGCCACGGTGGTTGTGCCTGCCCAGTGTGCCACACCGGGCCCGGTTGGCGCAACCGGCGGCCTCTCTACGCGAGCGCGATGATGAGTCGTACACGTGTGGCGCAACTCCTCATCGCGCTCAGAACCTGTCGTCGTCTTCTTTTCCCTGCTCGTTGACGAAAGCTTCGTAATCCTGAGGATTGTCCGTAGTGACGTTAACGAGAAGGGATTGCCACGGCTTGTCCTGAGTGACGATGACGTTCTCGGGCGTCTTCCCCATCACCCGTTCAATCAACCACTGAGCCGCCTTCATCGCATCCTTGGGATCTGCGTCTGGATCAGTCGCTATCGCCGTCAGTACCTTCACTGCATCGACCAGGTTCGTCTTCATCTGTTCGTTGGCACGTTTAAACAATTCGTTCATCATCCGGGTATACATATCTCGCGGAACCATCCGCGGTCCTCTATGAAACTTTCCGTCCTTACCCCGGAGTTCACCGCGAGCCAGCTCTTCGTCGTCAAGGTCAGCGACGTCCATGTCGCCTCGGAGTATCGCAGCCATCTTAGGATTAACCCGGACGTATCCCGCTTCAGTGCGCTTACGACTGAACTCGGCTGCGACTCCGCCGTGCTCGGTGCAGCGCGGAGGGTCGGTATAGCGAACCGCCTTCTTCGCACACAACGACTCCTCGTCCGGAACGGTCGGGTCGTCCTCTTGATAGTCGTGTCCGCAATAGACGGGATTATCCTTCAGGAACTTGCGCACCGCTCCGCCCCGAGAGGAGCGCGCCCGCTCTCCCTTACTAAAATCCCCCTGGTCGATGTAGTTGGGCACGTCATCCTCCTCACTACTCGCCGACGATGCGTTTAATCGTATCAGACTCAGGAAGGTTCACGACCTGATGGATGTCTCGCAGCATGTAGGCGTGATGCATCGCTAGCGACTGGTGGCTTGACGCCGGCCGCTTGAGGATTGCTTGGATACGGATTAGCGCATCCTGCATCTGCAATGCGTCGATCGCCATCTGCCGAATATCGTCCGGCCCAACTATCGGCGGCGTCGACTTTCCAATCTTCTTGGCTACAAGCCGCGGATTATTCCCCGTCGGGAAATGAACTTTGCCGTCGTCGTCTGGAAGTCTCATCACTTCTCCCTAATATCCGAAGTGTAATCCGGTTCTGCCGTGTCAATCACATTCGTCGGATCCTCGTTCAGTCGATGCAACGCCCTCAGCTGATTTTCCACATTCGGAATCCCTGTCGCGAGGGATGCCAGAGGTTGCATAATCCCCTTCCCCCAACTAAACTCACTCGGCCCCGGTTCACTCGGCACAATCTTCGTCGCCATCAGTCCCATCTCCTTCCGTTAAACCAGTCAGACATCCTATTCATCCTTCCTACTTCTTTACCGGTCCTCATCCCAAATCATACTCCTTTCACCACTTGTTAACAAGAGGATTCACCACCTTCCATAATATCGTTAGCCTAGCTAACCAGTGCATCAGTGCATGTGTTTCGGAAGTTTTACCTCTTCCCGTGTGCCTGCACCCACACACATAATGCTGCTACTACCTAACGTTTACATGCACTGATGCACTGTTAGGCGTTCTACCTGCGGTTTCATCAGTGCATGTGGCCTGTAGACATGCACTGCACATGCACTGCACATGCACTGTTTTATTAACAAAAGCAAATCCCAGGCCAATCCTGTGTGCGAATGCAAATTGGATTTGCTTATGCAATAAAGGCAGTGCATGTGACAGTGCATGTGCGGCGGCCAACATGCACTGCTCCATCGCCTCATTAGCCTCAACGAACCTTTAATCCAGAAGGAAGAAAGTCCACATTCCAGTAGGTTTTACTATTACTGCGGCGAGACAAATAACCAGAATTCATCTTACGACTCCGAAGTTGATTCCCCAACCATCGCGTATCTTTACCGCCTAAAAACCACTTCGTCCTAGAATTCTGCCCACACCATTTAGCGAAACCATCGTATAATTCCTGCACCGTACGCCACTCTTCCGGCTTGTTACGCGACACAGTATGCGCGTGCATATCGAGCCACTCGCCCAAAACATCCTGGTCTTGCCGCAACTCCGCGGCTGCCCGGCGGACCACAACGGGAGCGTTCTCCAGAGCTATTACGTCATTATTAGAGACATATTGCTTGGCGAGTTCTAACAATTGCCACAACACGCCGGGAGCCTCTTGCTGCCAAATCCGCCCTCGAAGTTCGCCGATTTTAGCCCGCGCACTACGAATACCCTTGATGCTACCGGTGCACGGCAACATCCTAATACGCGCCACCACCGCCGGATCGGTCAGGTTAGGTTCGGGATTACTGGCGAATACCAGAGTGTGCGTCGGATCAAACTTAAAAGGCTGTTTATTTTTATAGGCCGCGTTAATCTCGGCCCCGCCGGTTAGCTTCTTTAGTTCCTCGGTAGGACGAGGTCTAGGATCGGGGGTTTCATCCACGAAGCCGAAGCGGAGGCCGTGCAATGCCGCGCGATCCCACGGCTGTGCATCTGTCGCAATAAGGGTGGCTTGCAAGTCACTACGAGCGTAACTGCCGAGCAAATCCGCGACCAAAGTGGGAATACTTGTCTTGCCTCGATCTTTCTCTCCGTAGAAGTGCAGGAACATTTTGGGGCTGTAGCCGGTAAGCCCCACGGCCAACAGTTGCAACGCCCAGGCGCGCACGGCGGGGTCGGGCCACACGGCCGCACATAGGGCCTGCCAGGCCGGCACCGGGCCAGCCAACGGGCTGTACCGGGTACAGTGCAGGTGCACCGCGCCGGGATCTATCTTCTCATCCGAATTGCGGGATTTTCCCTCTTCTCCGCGCAGATCCACCGGGCCGTTAGGAGTCCACAAGATGTCCGGGTCTTTGTCCAGATCGTGCAAGTTAACGACATACGGATCACTACTGCGCCGAGTTGTGACCAGGGCCTGCACCTTGGCCGCTATGCCACCCATCGTCTTGGCGGTCTCGTATCTCTCGCGGAGTTTCCACTCAGAGTATTCGGGCTTCCAACCTTCGTCGTCTGCCTCAACATCTTCCGGATCTTCCCCAAAGGGCATGTTATCCGCCACCAGAGCCACCACGCCCTGAGAATTAACGCTAGGGTCGGCTATCCAACGCTCATCATCCTTAATCACCCAGACGGCACCGTCCTTGGCGTAGCGGGCCTGGTCGCTCACCCAGCTAATAACCTGACGGGCGTGTTGCTGATCGGTGCGCGTCCCGGGCGGAGGACGATATAGTCCGTCCACTTCCTCTATCAAACAACGACAACGAGACCCTACCATTTCAGGAGAATCTATTACACGCTGCATGGCGGTGCGCACGGCACCGTCCCGCATTCTGTTCCATTCTTCTTCCGCGTCTTGCAATGTGCGTACGGATCCGGGGCGACTGTCATCGGTAATGTCTTCTATCAGGAGGTTCTTAACATAGGAAAGAGCCTGATAGATACCGATATGCCCTTCCTGCGCACCCATGATGATGTTGTAGACGCTAAACAGGGCGCTATCGTGTCCGCCATCCGGGCCCACCGTCTTGGTAGCCTGTTGCATCGCACGGCGCATACGCGTGCACGGCTCTCCCGTGCGCTGTTCTTTGAGCCAAGTGATTACGGCCGCCTCACTAACGCCCTTCTTCTTGGGCATGTAGTGATAGGCCTCGCCGTTAGTGAGAGCCTTGATCCAACGCGCTGGCATCTCAGTTCTGATGTCGCTCAGGCTAGGAATTCCAGCGTATCCAGGACCTTCTGTAGGATCGCCGGGCTGATACCAACGGTACATCTGGTTATTAGAAGGATTGATACTGGGCCACACCACGGCATAGCGATGTGTCGGCTGAAGAATTTCAACGCCATCGCCGATTTTACCGGGCCAGTGCAATCCTAGCGCGCTCTTGGGTAGCCGGAAAAACATGTGTCCACCCGCGCCGTCATTCCGGGCAGAATTACGCCAGGTGTCGGGTAGTTCGCCCCACTGCTTCTCGCGCGCCTTGAGCGTCGCTACGCCATTCCTATACGCGTCTACGTCTATAACGATAATTGCATCCGGAATTCTTGTTCCGATGTTGCTATTATCCGGTAGTTCGGCGAACCATTCTTCTACAACCGAACGGGTTATGCGCTTAGCTTCATTTCCAGTGTATCCAACTGGAACAGGATGCTTCTTGCCGGGCGGAATCGGGATAGGAAGCCAACCGACCTCCAGATATATGAGCGCGGCGTGTCGCCACGGCTCTCGAGGTCCCAGCGTAGGAACGCTCCCGCTCATGCCCTCATAGCCTTTTCAACAGCCTTCTGAACTCTATCCCAGTGATTTCTATCAGGCAGGTCACTCTCGTCTAGTGCCCAAGGATCCCAAGGGCATTTCTGACCTTCCCAGTGTAGGCAACAAGCGCCACTTCCTGCCCCTTCCGTTCCTTCTTTACCTGTCACTCGCGGGAACTTACAGAGAGTATGATCAGGATGAATACAGCAACGCCTGGTATACTGGGGCACGTTCCAACTCCTGCTCGTCGGCGGGACGCTCACCCCCGGTGAACCACACCACCGGGGGTTTTGCGTTTAGGCGTACCAGTTTACGCGCCGGCTTTTCTACCTGCGGTGATCGCTTTGAACCTGCGCTTAATTAGCTCCGCGACGGCCACTACTCCTATCATTGTGACAGCCAGTAGCCATACCAGATAACAGATTACTGATCTGATAGGTCCGTCGCTTTTCGCAAAATCTCTGCGATCAGGCATTACTCAGGGTCTCGTCTTCAGAGACTTTCTGTGTATTTATTCCGACCGTAGGACGATGATCGATAAATCCCACAGAAGACCATTCGTGGAGTCTATATACCACTACGTCCACCGATGAACTATCTGTAAGAATTACAGTGCCGTCTCCTAGCATCCTAAAACTATTCGCTTTTAGGTAGTCGTAAGTCTTATCTCCGTTTCTTATAAACACACCTCGGGGGTTGCCTGGTTCTTTGCTCATCCTGTTCTCCTTGTGTTACGGACACTGCCGATTTTTCCGCCGCGCGCCATCGGCGCCTTAAAGGTGGGCATCAGGCCGGCTAAGTATTCTGGATCCTTCCCTTTATCGTTCTGGAGAATTACGGTCTGGCCCGCTAAATCATTCTTCGGGGCTATGTAATAGGGCGCGCCTATGCCGTAGATATGAGGCCACCACGCCGCCCGGCGGAGGGCGCCGCGTTTAGGATCCTTTGCTTTGCGAAGAAATAGGATGGCGTGCCTATCCGCGTCTCGGGCGTGCTCTTGTCCGCCGGCGCTAGTGTAGAACCCCCATAGTTTGAGCCGAGCGTCTGTCACGGTTGCCTTTGCCTCGCTGGCCATCTGTCGGTGTGTCACCGTCACGCCTAGATTGACCTCTAACGCGAAATCGAGCATCGCATTAAGACGTACCGGAGTCAGAAGGTCGCGCCCCTTACTATACATTTGTAGGATAAAGTCTTCCATCAGAACTGCACAGCCCGGAAATCCACGGACTATCTCAAGAGCCTCCTTGGCGCAGGAGACTTCGGCATCCGGGCCTCGAGAATCAATTTCTCCCCAGGTGTGGTGTTCCACATTGTCCAGGATCTTTACCGTAGGATCGGTAAGCGCCTCGGGATGTACTTCCCAGGCGGACCAACCGGTCATGCCCCCCATATCAAAAGAGACTACAGTCGGCGCGTCTAGAAACTCATCGCCATCCCAAGGCTTAATCTTCACACGATCCTCCCTCGTTCTCCCAGACTTCTATAGGTTCGTCATATTTATATATTCCGAGACTAATATCCCGCAGCAACGCGTCTGAAATCGCCTCGGCATCTTTATCTCGGAAGATAACGCTCACTACTGCTCCTCCAGCCCGGAAGTGATTACTCTTCTGCATCTTCCTCCTCTTCGTCCGCCGTGAAGCTATCGATGTCGTCAATACTAACGACGTAGATTAGCTGGACTACTCCACCTCCGTCCATTACGAAGAAGGGCTTCTCCATATCCTGGAATTCTTCAAATATCTGATTGAGATTACCCGTCCATTCACGAGCTCGATCGTGGACGTCGATGACAATGTACGTCTTTACTTCGTCAGACAGTTTGTTCGGTCGATACTTCGGCGGCACTGACATCGGGTACTCCTTATTCGTCATCGGACATTACTTCTTTCTCAAGGCGAATTAGTCCGTATCGGAGTAGACCCATCTGTTTGCTGTGGCTAGGACTGGGATTACTAGGCTCTCGAAATACCACCACCGAATTATCCTCGTTCATAACTACACCCTCGCACATCAAAACCCAGTGCGTGACCATATACTGAGTGTCATTTTCCTCGTTACAGACGCGGAAATATGCCTCCACCGCCCCTTGGAGGTCTGCCTTGACGGCCTTGAACGCCTCGCTATCGGTGTTATACTCGGGACCCTCGGCCATTACTTGTATCCCTCCACCCACTCGTATTTCTTGATGTTGACTAGCGGATAGCTCGGTCCAGTTAGCTCTCGAGTCGTATAACCTTCATTACTAGTCGTTAGCAAAACTCCGTCCGCGGTTCTGGCGCGATCATACTTAGCTTCTAGCTCCTCCTCAGAGCCGTCCACGAAAGTAATCTTGAGATGCTTCACTACGACCTCCAAGTTAGCCAGAGCCACTGGTGATAGCCCCGATGTGGGTTGGGCCAGCCTGCCGCCGTACAACGCACGTGCGGCCACTTACACCGCTTGACACTGCACCTATTAAGAGCGGCCAATGTGTCCACCCCCATCGCGCCTAGCCGCCGTCGGGTCCGCTAGCCACTCGACCGGTTTAATAGCTCCAATGAATACGGGCTTACCGGTGTGCTCTCGAACGACGCTCTGTGGACCAAAGCCGGACATGATAGGATTTCCCTCAACTTCATCATATTCCTCTGCCCACTGTTCGGGCTTTCGACCGATTTCAGCATTGACCTGTACGCGAGCCCGAATTGAACACGCCCTGTCGTCCGGAGACATGAACTCGCACTTGCCGGTCTGATAGCAGATCGGCTTGAACAGCTTAGAGATCTCCTCCTGCTGCCAGTCGCTAGACCGGGTTCGCGTTGTTGTCCCAGGAGGACCACCTAGCTCTCCCGAGACGTCGGCGCGATAGATGCCCCGGTAGTCTCGGATCGCCTCGATCATCCGAGCCCAGACCAGCCGCCACTCGAACTGAGCCTGAGTACACAATCGGTTGCCGGCGTGCTCCAGCAGAGCCCGCAGGTCCGTCGTGTAGTGCAGCCGCGTGAGGATATTGGTCGGCAGTAGCCCTCGCGCGTCCTCGGCGGGCATACCGTCTTCTATCATCTGCGAGTAACTGTCCTGCGCCTTTTCCAGCGCAAGGTCCCAACGGTACCGCTTGCGCTCCATTTCGCTACAGCGCGCCGTGAACTCCTGCCACTCAGTCCAGCTGGGATGCGGAACCTGAGTGCCGTGGTCGTCTCCGTAACGCGTGAGCTGTCTGTACTTCTTGACAATGCGAGCACGCTCCTGGAACATTTCTCCGGTGGTGCCGGCTAGGCTTGGCGGTAGAGCCACTCGGCTAGTGAAATCATCTTCAACAACAGCGAAACGCAAGCTTTCCTGAGCGAACGTCGCAGTCCTCTGGCGGACCATCTGGTGAGTGAAGGCACGCGTCACTCCCTCGATCATGAAGTGGAACTTGACGAACTCGAACGGCGCCTTGAGGCGGGTCTTAATGACGCGCTGCCAGTGCTCGCGCCGCTCGTTGTCGGTCACGTCCGCCAGGCTGCGCACCGGCTTGCCGACGTACATCTGATTGACCGCCGCGATAGTGCCTAGCGGATCCGGCGTCATGCTGAGCAGGTAGACTTTCGGACCTTCTTCCTTGTCCAGCGGTGCGGCACTGAACATCGCGTTATCCGCCCAGCGCTGTATCGTCTTGCCCACCTCGATCAGCGGGGCGGAGTAGACGTCCTGCCCGCTCGACTCGACGTGTCCGGGATAGGCGTCGAAAGGAATATCCTGCCTCCCGGGACACTTCTTGCGCAAGCCGTCTGCGTCGTTCCACTCGTGCGCCACGTGATTGGCCGTAATGTGCTCACATAGCACTGGCTTAACGTGCGCCCACCGATCTTCACTCATCTTCTTCCTCCCAAGTTTCGGCGCCGGCTCGGAGGCGCTCTATCCATTCACTAACGTTTTCGCGCAGTACTGCGTCGTCTTCTATCCGAGTACCGGCTAGACGGGCGATTTCTTCCTCGGTTAGAACCTCGCCTCGCTCCATTTCTCTGCGTCGGATGCGTCGGAGATTAGCCTGATAAAGCTCTCCTTGCCAAACATCCCACTGATCTCGCGGGACATGCGCAACACCACCGCCGTTAGGCTCTACGACAGTAACAAATCCCGGAATCTTAAGTCCTAGGGCGTCGATAATATTGAGCGTCTGGGCGGCTACATCGGTATAGCCGGTAGCGGGGTCGGGCACGTAGCCACTGGCCTTGCGGAACGCATGATCGGCTAGCACAGCGCGTAGCACTCGTGCCGCTACCAGCGGGTCTAGGGTCGGTCCTTCGTGTCGAGGCTCTCGAGCCTTCTTCTTATCCTGACCTCGGGATTTAGGAGTGTCCATAGGGGCGTTATTCGGATTGGAAAGAGACGCTCCGGTAGCGTGACGCCTTACCTTAACCACTGATTCTCCCTTCTTTCTAAGGCAAGGCAGCCCCGGAGGGCTGCCCGCCCAACTTTTCTAGACGCAGTTTCCGTCCTTGTATTCTTCCGGACCCGGAGCCATCTTCGCCACCTGATCAGCGGCGGGCATGTGAACTGTATGTGGCGTTCCTACCTGTCCGCTGTAGAACTGCCCGTAGGTAGTGCTGCTGAGCAGATTACAGCGCTCATCCCCGAACATTCCGAGCAGGTCAAGACATGTTCGAGTTAGCGCATCTCGAGGGATCTTTACTTTGCCGTGCGCCCACATAGCCGTACCGACGGCGACCTCGAGAACCGTCATTCTGTCCTGAAGATTCTTATTCACCGTAACTCCATTTCGTGGGATTACGGCTACTGGGTCCGGGTAGTCGTATAGAGGATTACCGATCTGCGTCATCTCTCGGAACCTCGATGTTCTGCCTCGGGATTGTGCCGACCGCTCCCCGCACTGTGTGGGTCCGTAGTCGGGCCGGATAGCCCCGTCTTGACGATATGCGCGTCTACCTGAACTCCCGACAATCCTCGCTGGATCTCGCGCCGGACATGAGCGTTAATGCGTTCGGACAGAAAGTCCGCCATAGCCTCGGCGTTTTCGTTGTCGAACCGGCCCTCTTGCTTCCCCGTCCAGCAGGCACTAAAGAATCCCCCAGCGATGAAGATAGCTCGGGTCAAATCCCCTTCCGAGAACTTCTGATCGATCTCCTTCTTAACTTCGTCAAGCATCTTTCCATCCTCTCGTGTAGATTTTCTCTAACTTTGACTCCAGGGCGGCCATAACATCAATATCAGTAACTTCGGCCGCAATAAAAGTCACAATGATAAGGTCGGCCAGTTCACTGGCCATATCGCCCTTCGTGCCGCTCCGCCGCGCCCAGCCGTAATACCTGCGCCACGCCCCGACGAATTCTCCGGCCTCTTCCGCGACACACATAATCTGGCGCGGCTGTTCGTTATCTACATCGAATCCAGCTTGCGCTAAACGAGCCAGAATGTCCCGAGCTATCGTCGGTAGATCGTCTAGTGAATAAATCCGCGAGCCAGGCCGATTGCGACGATTATCGCCACGACCGCTGCCACTACTAGCACTCTCCACAACATTAGCCCTCCTAACAGATTTGAGCTAGCGTATCCAAATGACCGGCCTGATATACTGAAAGGCCGCAGGCCGAAGCCACCTGCATCTCTAACTGAGCACCTTGGCTCGTCTGCCACCCCGGCAATAGTATGATGCCGTCGCACATGAGCATAGCTCGGATATCCGCTCGCATATGACAAGGTGCCGCGTGCTGTTCGGCCTCGGTCTGCCGCCCGGGCGGACACTTGCCGGCATGGCCATATGGCTCAATATTGTGCGGAATAAGAGTACGGCATCCCAGTTTGAGCTTTGCCAATCGGGCCACTCGTTCAAATTCGGGAAGATTGAGATCCATCCCCTTGCCAAATATCGGGCCCGCGATATAGAATAATTGCTCCATATTGCCCTCCTAATTGGGCTTTAACCCATTAAGTACCCTACCCCGGCGGTACCCGCGCACGCAAGTACCACTACCAGCACCGTTACCCAATACTTGATCATTTGCCGTTCCAATTGCGTCTAATTTCCTGCGCCGTCTCCAGATACCCTTCCGGGAGCTGGCCCTGATTTAGATTGATCACCACCTCCGATGCCTGCACAAAGGCCTGAACAATAATTCTTCGCTGCTCGGCGGTAAGGATACGGAACAACTGCCCGGCGGAAACACCGCTAGGATTAGGAATATGAGCTGTCATCACTCGTCCTCGTGCGTCGGTCGTTCTGACAGGGTTTCCGCACCGGGCTTACCCTCAACGACAGTAAAGCCGCCATGCAACGGGCCGTTGGGCGTGAGCTGTTGACGCGGTATATAGTAGGGAGCTGGCGGTTCGGTGTCCTGAGAACCTTCCGGATATGACGCTTCTTGCTTAGCGTCCTCCTCCCAGTAATGGTGACCGCCACACTGAAGTTCTCCGATGGGGCCGTGACAGCTCGCTCGATGCTCGGACAATTTGAGCGTCGGAGCCTTCTCCTGATCACTTGCCCAGATCTCCCGGATACGACCACGGAAAGTAACGTTGGCCCGAACGATGGCGTCTGGCGGCATTCCCATACGATAAGCCTCCGCCACCCATTCGTTAATGTCCGAGAGCGTGAAGAACTCCTTCTTATCCGACAGCCTCTTCGAGCTCGACATCCTCTTCCTCCTTGACGTAATCTATCCCTATTTCTTCTTCGTCCGGCGCTACTACGATGAGATCGTTAACCTGTAGCGACACTCCGAAGTCGTTCTCTCTCTTATATCCGACACACATTACGATATCTTCGTTAGGAACTATCTCCTCCAGCGCTTCCGCCAAGGGCGGAAACGACCAACGGTTAATCCTGAGATATACATCCTCCGGGCCGTCGTCGTAACAGCGCAACACACAACTATCGAGCAAGTGCGGATCCTTGAGCTCCTTAATAATTTCGGCCTCGTCCCGGCCGGAGCGAGTACGCTCCTTCTCCACCGCGTTCTGATAGTTCTTACTAAGGCAGAATCCCATCCACACAACTTCTTCTATCGCACCGTCGGGCATACTGCCGCTGGTGTGGGTGGGCGTAGGTAGCCCCCGGTAGCCTGCGCGCCGGCCCCGTATGCCGGCCCGGTAGTTCTCCAGGGTGGTGCGCACCCGCAACAGTCCGAACGGGTCTGGATCGGCCGCAAACGCCTTCATCTTTTCGATCGTCTTCTTGCCGATACCGCGGACCGCAAGATAATCGTCCCACTTCCAGGGCGCTATATCCGATACATGATGTCCTGGAGCCAACGTCTTCTTCGCGTTATCTAGGATAGCCTTGCGCTCTAGCAGCATCGCCTCGCCTTTCTTGACGGCGATGCCCGGCATCTGCGTCAAGCCGGCTCTAACGGCGCTCTTCGATCTTACCGGCGTCCACGTCAGACCGCTCCGAGCGGGGTGCGGCGGAAGAATGGAAATGTGATGATCCATAGCGTCTTTCATGAGGCGCGGACGCTTATCGTCGTTTACCTTGGCGAGTTGAGCGGCATAGAAGGCTAGTGGGTGGTGTACCTTGAGCCACATGCACCAAAACCCGAGCATACTATAGGAGATGCAATGCGCTATGTTGAAGCTGTAGTTGGCACTTGTCACCATCTGCCGCCAGATGCGGCCCGAAAGATTTTCTTTTATGCCGTGAAGGCGCCGCGCTCCGCTCTGGAACTCCTGCCGCATATTGTTCATACTTGCCTCCCCCAACTTCTGAGAGATAATGCGGCGGATGTCCCCGACCTTGGCGACCGGAAAGCCTCCGATTTCTTTGATGATTGTGAGAACCTGCTCCTGATAAACGATGGTACCGTATGTGAAGTCCGTCACCCTGTCAACGATTGGATGCAGGCTCTCGATCTCATGGCGACCGTGCTTGCGTGCAACGTACTCCGCCGCTACTCCGCTGAAGAGCGGCCCCGGCCGACTCAGAGCGTTTATGTCCGCAAGATGCAGGAAGTTATCCGGGCTGACATCCTTAGTGATGACGCGCTGAGCGCGACCTTCAAACTGAAAAATCCCGACCACATCCGTATTCTTAAAGGATGCCAGAGTCTTTGGATCATCCAGCGGGATGGTATACAGTTCCTCCAAGCTCATTCCGATAATCTCTAGTGCCCGTGCGATCATCGACATAGTACTGAGCCCTAGCAGATCCACCTTCAACATGCCGACCTGCTCGGCGGACTTCTTGTCGTAGGCCAGCACAGTTACCGGTTTGCCGTGCATCTCGCGAGTGTAGAGGGCACACGTATCGCTAATGGGGGTACTGCTGACCACCAGGCCGGCCGCGTGTACCGACATGCCCCGGTAGCCGCCCTCCAAATCTATGGCGTGCCGGAGCGCCGGGAACTGCTCGACGATGGCCTTGGCTGTCGGGAAGAAGTCGAACGTGTCCGCGAGGCTGTCACTCTGCCGGGCGTCACCGCCGGAGCGGTCGAGGATGAGGGACTTGACTTTTTCGGCGGCCCACTTTGGGACCCGGTATACCCGGGCGACGTCGTCGATGGAGTTTTTGCCGCGATATCGGACAAAGTTTCCGATATTGCCGACGCGATCTGCGCCCCAAACTTCAACCAGGTGCTGGCGGAGTTCATCGCGTCGGTCATCCGCGAAGTCCAGATCGATATCCGGGAAGTCGTCTCTGCTGACATCTAGGAACCTTTCAAACATCATGTGCGGGAATTGGAGCGGGTCCACCTCGGTGATGCGTAGCAGATAGCAGATTAGACTAGCCGCCGCGCTACCGCGCGCTGGCCCGACCGCAATACCATGGTCCTTGGCCCACCGGACAGCCTCCGAGATCATCAAGAAATATGACACATACTTCTTATCAATCACGATGCCCGACTCGTACTTGAGCTGATTATGATAGGCTTGCGGATCGGCTCGAAGGTGCGCGTTCTGCTTCCAGCGGTACCGCCAGCCGTCGCGCAGCCACTCCCACATCATCTCTTCTACTGTCTGGCCCGGCTCGGTCGGGTAGACGATGCGCTCGTTCTTCGGGAGCACAACCTTCGCACGCTGACCTATCTCAGCGCTGGCGGCTACGGCTCCGAGAGCTTGCCGCCGCGTAAGGCCGGTGGCAACGAGTTGTCCCACGACTTGCCGATCCGAGAGAGGATACGAAAGCCGAATGTCGTATTCCCACTCCTGCTCGATTCCTTCAACGGTCTTGCCTCCGCCTCGGAGAGCGGCGTGGAGGATTTTCTGCATTTCATTCTGGTTTGGCTTCGGATAGTGGACGTCCGCAGTTGCGACAAGTGGGACACCCGTTCTCCGCGAAAGCTCAGCGTATATTCTGTTGAGAGTCCGCGTTCGCGCCAGCTCAGGGAACCGCTGGACCTCCAGGTAGTAACCGTCACCGTAGACACTACTGAACCACCGAACAACGCCCTCGGCTCGTACGATATCTTCGGAACTCGCCGCCTCACGCTTCTCGCCAAGCGACTTACCTCCAAGTAGAGTACATGCGAGCAGACTGTCGCTACACCCACTAGTTATCATCATCCCTTCTGAATGATCCAAGAGCATGTTGCTATGCGTCGTCGGCCACCGGTAGAAACCTTCCGCCCAGCTCCGAGAAACCAGCCGGCATAGATTCCGATAGCCCTCGTCCGTCTCGGCGATAGCGGTAAGATGCCATTTGCTCAACTCACCGGGCGGAGCAGTGTAGAGCTCGCACCCGAAGGCCGCGTGTAGCCCGTGCTTGTTGCACGCCTTCTCCCACTGGGCATGAGAGCTGACGTTGCCATGTTCGGTTAACACTGCCCCCGGCGCGCCCAGCTCCACCAGCCGCATGGCGTGATCTTCCGGCGTACCGAATCCATCGCCGTACGAGAAGGTGGTGTGACTATGCGGCGAGAAGAAGGTATACGCCATCAGAAGGCAGGCTTATCAGATTCCGAGAATGGATTTGCCATGGACCTCTGAACGCGAGCCTCTTCCACCGTAGCCCGGATCTGATCCCATGTACCACCCTCGTCGACAAAGCCCTCCGCGTTATTCTGGATACGTTGCAACGCTATCGCTTGCGAGCGACTCTTAGCACCGACATCCTCTTGCTGTCCCCAGACCTCATTGAAGATCTTGCCGACATCCTCAAGACCGAGCCCCAACCTCCGGGCGGTCTTAATTGACTTCTGAATTGCCTCTGTGGCCTGGAACCTATTGAGCATAACGGGGGTGATTCTAGTCGGAGGAGATTCAGCATTAACGACTGCCTGCACACCGTCTATCTTAAGGTCAGGAACCGGAATTGTTTCCTTAACCTTTGTGCGCAAGATGTCGTCATAGTACAGAGCCAAGAGGCTGTGCCCGAAGATGTCGCGGATAAGCTGATGAGGAGTCTCACCGTTAAGGTGGCCGCCGTCGATGACGGCTGTCTTGAGCTTGACGATTTTGCGCCATAGGTCCGCCACCTGCCCGACGATACCGAGCGCATCGCTAGCATCCTTGTAATCCGCGTTCTTGGACAAGAACTCTTCCAGCGCCTCGTCCAGGAGGCCGGGCTCGTCCGATGCGGAATCGCCCAAGATTGCCTGGGATGATCTAGTCTCCGGCTCTACCGGAGGGACAAAAACGTAATCTCCTCGATCGGTGAGATATGGCATCAGAACAGAGCCTCCTGTCGAGCCGCGTTGACGGCCAATAGAGTGTCGTCGTAAACATGGTGTAACAACACACCCTTGCGCCATAGCCCGTACCGCCCCACGTGCACTACGCCAGGCCAGCAGGTGCAGGTAGTGGCTACGGGCTTGTTAACCGCCACCACGCCCGCCACGGGCGGCTTGGGCAGGTAGCCGGGCCACTCCATGGTGGTATGGCCGAATATCTTACTCACCCGATACCAAGAAGGTTCAGGATTGCCGTTGTATTCAATGGTGAAGTTCGGCACTACGATCGGGCAGACAAGACCGTTGGCGGGATCATCCCCCATAGCCCAAATCTTGGTTGAGATAAATTCGTGCTCCTGCGGCTTCTGACACACCACTCGGCGCGGCAAAGTGTTGATGACTAGAAAGTTGCGCCCCCGGCCGGCAAGCTTCCGTCCCAGCACGTTGAGCGCGTTCGCAGAGTAGTACCAGTCGACTATATCGGCCTCAAATCTAGTGTATAGATGCCGATATACTTCCCTTAGATCCCACGCCTGCTGACCGACGTTATACATCTCATTAGATATAACTCCGTCCCAGGCGGAACCGTATACCTTGCGGAGGTAATCTTCTGGCTGATACCGACCGCTTTCTCCTATTCGATGCTTCCACGTTACAAACTCCGGCGGAGGAGAATTTGAATCGGGAATATCCGCGTGTAAGAACTGAGCTCCCAAAATCGGAGATTTCTGCTTACGGGAATATATCACCACCCGACACCCGGCACTCACGGCCGCGTGCGCAGCCATCAAGCCGCTCGGGCCGCATCCTAACACTACAACGTTCATCGAGGAACCTCACAGAGGTTTCGAGGCTTCAATTGTTGCTCCTAACAATCACTTCGTTTTGATCCGGATTGTAGTAAAGCCAAGGCGGTAGTCTCCGCCTATCGTCGGCGAGCTTTATAATGTCTTCCGTCTTAATGCGAAGACGATAAACGCTTGGGTCCGTTCGCAATGTCTGGGGCCATAGGACCGGCATCTTTTCCGGAGTGCGCGGAAATAACGGCTTGTAGCGTTCGGGATCCATTGCGATTAGGCGACTGCGGTGACTACGAATAATGTTTACATCTTTCTCCCACGGCGGCCGCGCCGCGCCTACGCCGGCATCCTTGAGATCCCGCCAGAGCCTATGGAAGTCACGGCTGTCCACTGGGTGAATATGCCGTTTAGTGATCGCCTCTCCCACAATCATCAGGGCGTATAGACAAAATCTCTGTTCATATCCTGTCCACATCCTGATCTCTTCCAGGCTATCGTTCTCTGCCTCCAGAAGAGGAATCATCTTGCGGCACATCTCGATCTGCTTCATGAGGCGTTCGTCGTCTAGCCGCTTGGCGCTAGCGCCAAATGCGAATTGAGGAAGCCATGTGATCATCATCGGCCTTTCTGGGTGCTGTTATACCATACACCCTACCAGTGGCAGTACGGCCGGAAGCCCCGTGGCAGTCCCGGCCGTACGCCCGCCCAGCGACACCCGAGCCGCTAGGAGCTCACCGGTATATTCTTCTCCGCGGAATATATCCCATCGGGCTATGATATCCGCCCGTAATTAGAAAGGGGGCTCGCCCGCCGTGCTCTTGCTCCGGCGCTTCACGATCGGCTTGTCCTTCGGGGGTTCCACCTCGTCCGGCTCTTCCTCCACCTCTTCGGCCGCCTCACCGCGTGCCATAGTGATGGCCTCGCGGATCTGTTCGTCCGTCATAGACTTGACGACTCGAACGTCCAGCTCCTCAGCCTTGATGATAGCCTTCAGACCGGTACGATCCAACTCGGCCAGATCGTCTTCCTCCGGCTCTTCCTCTTCTTCGTCCGAGTCAACCTCTTCATCTTCCGGGAACTCCAGGCCCAGGATCTCTTCTACGATCTCTTCGTCCTTGACCTTGGTGGTCACCCGCATCTCGCTGCCCAACGGCTTGAGCAGCGCCTTGAGTGCGGCACGGGTCATGCCCTCCAGCTCAGACTGACGCTCCTCGTACGCCTCTTCGTCGATATCGCCCTCTTCCTCTTCGTCGGAGTCCTCGGCGTCTTCATCCTCATCCACTTCGTCCGAGTCAAGCTCGTCGTCTTCCGACTCCTCGTCCTCGTCCTCATCGTCGGGCGAGTCGGAGGCGCCCATGATGTCATTGGGCGTGAGGAAGCGCACTACGCCCAGGCGGTCGGGATACTTCTTCTTGGTCGCCTTGTTGATACCGCCGGCTTCCATGTCGACAAGACCGTAGAAGTGCAGTGCGGCGCCCGCGATCTTCACCTTGCCGAGCGTCTTGACAAAATCGTCGCCCTTCGGATTGTCCACAGTCTCGACGCCCGTGTTCCAGACGGCCAAGATATCCGTCTTAGAGCATCCCATACTGGATAGGAAAGCGTTGAACATCTCCGGGTAGTCCGCGGACTGATTGCTACTACCGCGTGCCGTCGCACCGTTGTACTGTGCCTTGACGTTCGTCTTGCCGTTCTTCTTCACGGGTTCGTCAATAGCCGCGAATACGCTGAACCACGGATCGCCGTTGGTGTTGTACTTGGTGTTCATGCGGATAAGCCTCATCCGGTACGGCGCCCGGGGCGGCTGCGGTCCGTCATAGACCTTGTAACTTTCACCTTCGGCCTTAGCCGCCTTCGAGGCGGCCGCCCGATTACCCTTGAACTTAATACGAGCCACTTGTCTACCTTCCTGTTACCCGTGCGGTACGGCGCGCGGGGGTGGTTCGGGTACGAGTTACAGCCGGCTTCTTGTCCTTCATCAAGGCCACCAGCGCGGGCAGGGACAGATCGTCCGTGTAAGCCGGTAGACCGAACCTGTTCTTGCCGAAGTACGGCTTGCGATATTCCCAGTACACCCGCCGTTTGTGAACTTTCTCCTTGCCCTGCCGTACGGCTATCTGCTTCATGTAGCCGACAGCGCCCATCTGGCCGCAGACATACTGTGAGATGGCACCCTTTTTGCCGTCGATGAACGGCATGACCTTGTTCTCGCCCTCGGCGTCATCCATGTCCATCGGAAGAGCCGTGAAGACAGTATTGACTGGCATCTTACAGAAGTTCTTAACCATGATCTTGGTCATCTGCTGAAGCGCCAGGTTACTCTGCCATTCCAGCACGTACTCGCTCGCATTCGGGTCCATCTCAATCCCGTCCGCCAGGAGCTGCATCTTGGCCATCTCCTGCATCTCGGTGATGCCGTCGACATCAATCCAATCGTACCTTCGGTATCCTCCCTTGCTGAGCCAGCGATAAGCCGCGCGCAGATTGTTCTCCGCGTCCTTATCCGTAGGCAATCCGCCCCAGCTCTCGATGAGCCACATATCCGCTGTACTGCCCTGCCGCTTGGCGGAAACGAGCCCCTGCTCTACACCGAGAACGAGAGTCTTAGGCGCGCTAGCGGCCAGAACCGTCTTGCCGATGCCGCTATCTCCGAAAACGAGAACGTTCTTGACCTCCTCATACGCGGACATAGAGATAATCGGCGGCATCAGTCGGCCTCTGTAGTCACGATGTATTCGGGATATCCGTGTAGTTTAGTTCTCTCGATAACTTGTCGAGCAGGACCGCCGTGCAGAGCGCCATCTCCACTGGCCTCCACGAATACGGTTCCCTCCGGATCCGCGTTCTTCTCGAGCCAGTCAACGAGCTGGTGAACCTTCATCAGTCCCTCACCACCTGAATGATAGGGCCGTCGCCGTCGTTTGCGACACCGGATACGTTTCCGGACCATCCTTCCGAAGTGAGGCTCACGGACACTGTGTACTCATCCGGGGATTCGTCTTCCTGCAGAGCCTCAATCAGTTCATCCTTGCGCATCAGACCTCCATCTGCGGTCCGGCTTGGCCTTTGGCGCGCATCACGTCCACCACTACGATCTTGGCCTTGAGCCATAGGATATTACGACTCGCCCGGATAGGCCCATCTTCACCTTCGATAGGCTTGTCGGCCACATCGGTGTAGAACTGCGTGAGTGCGCGCTGAACGGTGGTCGCGGGGTACGGGCCGGCGATACGCTCCTCGCGCTTGGCGGGGGTAGTGCGCTCGACCTCTTCGGGATCGATGTATCGCACGTAGAACTCAAACTTTCTGTTGGCCACTCGGTTCTCCTATTTCTCTTACAAGCTGGTCATAGATGGGCGTGGTCCGAGCGGTAGAGGCCGGAGGTGCGGTTACCGGCGCCTGCTGCGGTACCCTACCACGCCCCCGAGCGGTAGGCATAGGCTTACGTGCCTTTCTTGACGCCATAGCCGTCTTCCTCCATCTTCTTGATGAGCGCCACGTCTATGTAGAGATTGAGGTCTAGCCTCACGCGATACTTATCCCGATTGGGACCGGTGTCGCAATAAACATGGGCGTTGTATCGCATCTCCTGGGCTATCTGCCGGCCCAGCTTCTCGTACACGGCCGCCATCAAGGCATTTTCGTTGTTGTCAAAACTCATGCTAATCGGCATTTTGCCCTCCTAAAGAAATTTGCTGGACTTCGCGTCGGGGCGGTGGTCGGCGTAGGGGTCGCACTGGACGAGGAAGTTTTGTGCGAACTCCTCATAGTCTCCACCCTGCTCATGGAGCTCGCACATCTCGGCGAAGTCACAGCGGCGGCAATTCTCCCCGAGGAATCCTGGATTCTTTGTGAGCTGCACTGTGCCGTCACGGATCTGCTGCATCTGGAGCGACTCGTTAATCAAGCCGTTCAGAACGCTCTGCTTCTCAGCGCGCGACCGCTCCACCGGATGGCGCAGGTAATAGGCCGGCGGTTGCCGCTTGCTGATAGTGCCGTCTTTATTGATGTAGAACCCTTCTGGGTTCGTCGGGCGCTGATCGGGCATTGCCTTGCGCAGGAAGTTGTAGACGATGTAACGGACGCTCTCGCCCGGCGGGAGCAGCCCCGTGTGATGCAGCATCGTGTCGGCTACCAGATCGTACCCGCCCGACTGCGGATCTAGGATGAGATGCCTGGTGCTGATGGCCTTAGTCGTCTTGGTCTCCACCAGGATAATCTCACCATCCCGGGAGTGATCCCTCGCTGCACCGTCCCACGTACCTACAAAGTTCAACAGCGGATTACCTTCATGATCTGGGACTAGGACACTAAACGGCATCTCGGGCGCCAGGAACTCCCAGGCGGGATCGCCTTCCCAATAGTCCACGTAACCCTCGAGCATCGCGCTGCCCAGATCTTCGTACGCGATGTATTCCTTCTCCTCCAGATCGCCCGGCTCGCCTTTACGGAAGAAGCGCGGGCGCTCCAACTTACAGAACTTCTGCCACGTCTCCATGGGATCCGGCCCGCGCTTGAAGCCGCGTAGCGGTCCTTTGCCCTGCGGCTGATAGTAGTGCGCGAGAGCCAGGTGGATACCACCCCCAAACCATAGGGCGTCCGTCTTGGGCTTCGGGTTGGCGTAGCCCATCCGCCAGGCTTGCCACCACTGCCACTGACACGTCTTAAAATCTCCACGCTCGCTACCGCGTAGGAGCGGTAATTCTCGTTTCATCTGCCCTCCGGTTCTGCGTCTTGTCCGTATTCGCCCTTGTGCAGGGCGGACAGTGACAGTACCAGTTATTGTATCCATTCCAGGTCCCGTGCACCCTGAGGCGCGGAGAATACCAGTATCCGTCCGCGTGCCATACTCGCTCCACGTACCGGCGCGCTCGTGCCCTCCTGGTGTTTCCCATGTCGCCTCCTAGCGCTCCGGAACGCGGGTAGAAGTGCGCGCCCCTACCCGCGAACCGCAACGCCCGAAGATCCGTTGCTTCGGTATTAGCGAATGCGCTCGCAGTACCTCGCGTGAATACTTCGGATCGTGCGCCCCGTCCGTCCGGACTACTGCCGTATAGCGCCCGCTTCCCGGAAACATCCCGGAGGGAGACCGCTTCCGACTCAGCCGAGTTCTGACGGGGAGCTTAGAACGGAGCTT
>Ga0137404_10000044_pt1 | contig 63396 bp, 53 predicted proteins | sample CZOMad2_1_16fung_FD_108285 | JGI IMG/M metagenome (GOLD analysis project Ga0137404, IMG submission 108285) | Vadose zone soil fungal communities from Angelo Coast Range Reserve, California, USA - CZOMad2_1_16fungal (Illumina Assembly) | ecosystem: Environmental > Terrestrial > Soil > Vadose... | reverse complement strand
GGAGCGCTGCACCGCGAGCGCGCAATTCACAGCATCGACGACGCTGCCAAATTCGGCGAGCGTGCCGTCGCCGATCAGCTTTACGATGCGCCCGTTATGGGCAACGATGGCCGGATCGAAGACCACCTCGCGATGAAGCTTAAGAGCAGCCAGCGTCCCCACCTCGTCGGCAGCCATCAGACGTGAATAGCCCACTACGTCGGCAGCTAGGACTGCCGCAAGCTTGCGGTTCACGCGCGGTTCAGCCATGAAAATTTTCGCTAGATGGATCGACCCGCAAAAATCGCGGCGCATAGCCCCATCATATCTTATCTTAGGAACGTGCCTGAGAACACCATTAAACCCGTTACTGTTGTCCGATCTGAGCGGTTCGCCCAATGACTGCTTTGGGTCCAAACGCAGACATCAAGCAACTGAAAACCCGGCCGTATTGGCCGGGGCTTTGAGGTGGAAAAATGGTTCGGTCAGCGTCAAGTGGCGCGACTGGGTGATCAACTCGCGAGGCGGCTGCCCGCCCCGGTGGCCGCAGACACCGGGGCCTTTCATTTAGTGGGCCGGATCAGAAGCTCCCGTCCCCGATCCGCAAGTTTAGGGCGCCACCGGGCAATCTTTAGTGAGCGTCGTCATGGTGGTGCTCCTCGTCATCGTCGACGTCGTGCTTGTAGACGGCGACGCAGCCGCTGGAGCCGCCGCAGATGCCCTGGCCGACCGTTGTGATATCGCCGCCTGAGCCGACGACACTGACCGGCGCAACCTGCGGAACATAGATAAAGTTGCGCTTCGAGTCTGCCGCCACCGAATGAGAGTTGGAAGACTGCGGGATCTTCTCTATCAATACGCTGGTCGCGTCGATGACGCCGAGCACGGCAGAGCCTGGAAAGCGAGGGGGATTAGGGCAGGTGCCGGGGGTGCCACAGTCGCGGCTCGATCCGGTGTAGTACCGGAAGTCACCCTTATTGAACCAGACTTCGTCCGCCCCGGTGATGTTCTCAATCAAGGCCGAGTTCTTGGTTTTGGCATTGATGACCAGCGTTTCCGTGTCGCTCGGATTATTTTGCGGCGTGCACCCAAGCAGCAGGTTGTCATGCGGCCCCAAGGTCGCGCCATTTGGCCCGCATTTGTGCAGCGGCACGACACCGGTGTTTGTTGTCGGGTTGAAAGCGCCGATTATGTCTGTGCCGGCGGTCAGCGTTGCCGGATCGACAACGAGAAGTCCGCCATCGCATGTAATCGGGCCGGATACCTGGCCGAAATTGCAGCCCGTCGGGTTGTTCGCGATGACCGGGATCGAAACGTAGAAGCGCTTAGTCTTGGGATCCCAGGCTGGCTGCTCAATCGAGAGCCCAAAGCCAGCTGGCATGATGGCATTCGAGACCAGGACCCTGCTCAGGATCGCCACCGAACTCACCGCCTGGTCGCCGTTGGCCCGGAACAGCGTCGCGAAAGGCGGGTCTTCCGCGTTGTTGGCGGCCAGCAGCAGCGTCCCGTCGGTCGTCAAGGCCATCTCGTCGACCCGCGTGGTGCCGCCAGTGGAGATATTCTGTTTGAGGGCGAGCGCCGGGAGCGCGTCGAGGTCGAAGACCTTGAGGGTGCTGTTACCGTCGCCGGCATAAACCCAGCGGCCGTGCGAGGTGACGCCGTCAGGTCCAGATACGTTATTGTTGACCGCGGTGCCTGCTGAGTTCAGCACAACGCCGACAAACCCACCCAACCGCCGCTTGAAGATGTTCTGCCGGGTATCAATGATGTCGATGCCGGCATTGGAGCGGTCGGCCAGATAGTACTCGGCCCGGTCTGGATTGACCCAACTGATATCGAATGAGCGCAGCGGGTTTCCAGGGATCGGGACCGCCGTCAGGCATTTGGTCTGCGTATCTGTAGGCGCTCCCGGACCCGTACAGCCCGCAAAGGCGCTGGTGGCCGCAACCGAGATCGCCCCGGCCGCGGCGAACGCATAGAGATTCGCTCGCAGACTTCCAACGCTATACATGAAAAATCTCCCCATAGGATTCAACCCAAGATTGGGCCGGGTACGATTTCGGAACTTTGTTCCATCGTCAGTCAATCGGAATCTTTTGCGCCGCCTCGGGAACCGGGCGCTCGTGCACCGCAGCGATCATGCAGCGCGTTCGCCTTGTTATCGACCGGCCGCATCGCTGCCTGGAGACCAGTCCGGCGAGCGGTCAAAGGTCAGGTCGCGTGCCCACTCGTCTGCGAAAGGCGCGTCCGGCCATGGTCCCAGGGGGTCAAAGAAAGCGGGCGCCTATGTCACAAAAAGGTCATTCGAGCCGATTTTGACATGTCAGCGGCGTGTCCGATTAGGCGGATTTCTCGGAAATGCCGATCTCCAGTTTTGCGGATTGATGGCATCGGTTTGGACGTGCTTCAAGCGCTCAAACCGGACCAGCGCGAACCGGTGCCCTCCCCCGGACCAAGTCCGTGGGCAGGCTTCGCTCGAAAACGCTCTCTAATACCAAAGCCGATTGGAGCGGGCGGCGCCAGCCCTGCGGCAAGCGCAACCGTTGACGTGTCGACCCCGTTGAAACAGGGTGACCCCTGCGGTGAACTGGGTTGATCTCGATTGCCGCCAAACCAAGACCAAGAGCGCCAAAGCGCCTATTTGGATGATGCATATTCTGATCGCCAGGCGGTGAACGCTTTTTGCGGAATACGCGTTACGGAGGGAAGGGTGGAATACGCTTTGGAAGTGCGCGAGGTGTCACTGCGCTTTGGTGGCGTGCGAGCGTTGACCGAGGTCAGTTTTGGCGTCAACGCCGGCGAGCTGTTCTCCATTATCGGCCCCAACGGCGCCGGCAAGACCTCGATCGTCAATTGCATCTCGGGCCGCTACCGGCCGACCGAGGGTCATCTGTTCTATCGCGGACAGGATATCACGGCGCTGACACCCAACGCGCGGCCCCGTCTCGGCATCGGCCGCACCTTCCAGAACCTGGCGCTGTTCCATCATATGAGCGTGCTCGACAACATCATGGTCGGGCGGCATCACCTCCTGAAGAATAATTTCATCACGGGATCGCTGTACTGGCTGACGGGCGCGAGGGCCGAGGAACTCGAGCATCGCCGCAAGGTCGAGGAGATCATCGATTTCCTCGACCTGCAGTCGGTGCGCAAGGCGACCGCCGGCACCCTTCCCTACGGCTTGCGAAAGCGCGTCGAGCTGGCGCGCGCCATGGCGCTGGAGCCGCAGCTGATCCTGCTCGACGAGCCGATGGCCGGCATGAATTTCGAGGAAAAGGAGGACATGGCGCGCTACATCGTCGATCTCAACGAAGAGTTCGGCATGACCGTGATGATGATCGAGCACGACATGGGTGTGGTGATGGATATCTCGCATCGCGTCATGGTGCTGGATTTCGGCCGCAAGATCGCGGAAGGCGATCCGGCCACGGTGCTGGCCGATCCCCACGTCAAGCGCGCCTATCTCGGCGAAGAGGACGAGGTCCTGGTCGATCCCGACGATCGGCCCACGCCCGCGGAGACGGTGGCATGATGGATTACGCCGCTCGCGTCGCGCAGGCCGATACCTATCCAAAACTGCTGCGCCTCAACGCCAGGGAATATGGCGGCGAGATCGCGCTGCGCGAAAAGGATTTCGGGCTCTGGAAGCGCTTCACCTGGAACGACTACCAGACCCGCGTCCACGATTTCGCGCTTGGCTTGGTCGCACTTGGCCTTGGCCGCGGCGACGTGATCGGCATCATCGGCGACAACCGGCCGGACTGGGTGTCGGCCGAAATCGCCATCCACGCGATCGGCGCCATGAGCCTTGGCCTCTATCGCGACGTGCTCGACGAGGAAGCCGCCTATCTCCTCAGCTATGGCGAGGCCAGGCTCGTCTTCGCCGAAGACGAAGAGCAGGTCGACAAGCTGCTCGCGCTCGCCGATCGCGTGCCCAACCTCAAGCACATCGTCTATTCGGATTCCCGCGGCATGCGGAAATATGACGACCCGCGCCTGATGGCCGCCGACAAGCTCGCCGGCATGGGCCGCGAGCGCGCCGCGCGCGAGGCGGGCCTCTACGACCGCCTGGTGGACGCGACCCGCGGCGAGGACACCGCCATCCTTTGCACCACCTCCGGCACGACGGCGCACCCGAAACTCGCCATGCTGGCCGCAGGGCGGGTGCTGCGGCATTGCGCGACATATTTGGCCTTCGACCCCAAGGGACCCGATGACGAATATGTCTCGGTGCTGCCGCTGCCTTGGATCATGGAGCAGGTCTATGTGCTCGGCAAAGGCCTGCTGTGCCGGATGAAGATCAACTTCGTCGAACAGCCCGAAACCATGATGCACGATTTCCGCGAGATCGCGCCGACCTTCGTGCTGTTCGCGCCGAGGGTCTGGGAATCGATCGCCGCAGATGTTCGCGCCGGCGTGATGGACTCCTCCCCGCTCAAGCAAAGCCTCTACGAGCTCGGGATGAAGACCGGGCTTTCCGCGCTCGCCCGCGGCAAGCATTCGGCGCTTGCGGACACGCTTTTGTTCCGCGCGCTGCGCGACCGCCTCGGCTTTACGCGTCTGCGTTCGGCCGCGACCGGAGGTGCTGCGCTCGGCCCCGATACCTTCAAATTCTTCCAGGCCATGGGCGTGCCGCTGCGCACCTTATACGGCCAGACCGAAACGCTTGGCGCCTATACCCTGCACCCGGAAGGGCAGGCCGACCCCGACACCACGGGCGTCGCGATGTCCGACGAGATCGAAATCCGCATCGATAATCCGGATATCCATGGCGTCGGCGAAATCATGGTGCGCCACCCCAACATGTTCCTCGGCTACTACAAGAACCCCGAGGCTTCCGCCGCCGACGTGAAGGATGGCTGGATGCAGTCCGGCGATGCCGGCTATTACAACGCCAACAAGCAGCTCGTGGTGATCGACCGCATCAAGGACCTCGCGGTGACCGCGCGCGGCGAACGTTTCTCGCCGCAATATCTCGAGAACAAGCTGAAATTCTCGCCCTACATCGCCGAGACGGTGGTGCTCGGCGCCGGCCGCGACGCGCTGGCGGCGATGATCTGCATCCGCTTCTCGATCATCTCGAAATGGGCGGAGAAGAACCGCATCGCCTTTACCACCTACACCGACCTTGCCTCGCGCCCCGAGGTTTACGCGCTGCTACAAAAAGAGGTCGAGGCCGTCAACGCCACGCTGCCGCCGGCGCAGCGCATTTCCCGCTTCCTGTTGCTCTACAAGGAGCTCGATGCCGATGATGGCGAACTGACGCGTACCCGAAAGGTCCGCCGCGGCGTCATCAACGAGAAGTACGCCGACATCATCGACGCCATCTATGGGGGAAAACGCGAGATTCCCGTCGACACCGTGATCCGCTTCCAGGACGGCACCACCCAGCGCATCCGCACCACGCTGCGCGTGGTCGACCTTTCGCGAGAGTCATCCGTCGCGGAGGCCGCGGAATGAGGGGGCAAATGAAGGTCGAAAGACAAATCGCGGTGCGCATGACTGCGCCCTCTCCCCTTGCGGGAGAGGGCTACGCTGACGGTAGACCCAAACTCGATTGGGTGAGGGGATGTCTCCCCGAGGTCGCGATGTGGAGACAACCCCTCACCCGTCTGCGCTTCGCCAAAGCCGATGCAAAGCATCGGCGTCCTAATCTAAGGACGGCGGCTAAGGCCGCCTATGCCTCTCCCACAAGGGGAGAGGGGAAGAGGCCCGCGCAAGTAGGAACAAGCACTACGGTGCCAATGACTGCGCCCTCTCCCCTTGCGGGAGAGGGCATCACCGCCGATCGACCCACACTCGATTGGGTGAGGGGTTGTCTCCCCGACGTCGCGATGTGGAGACAACCCCTCACCCGTCTGCGCTTCGCCAAAGCCGATGCAAAGCATCGGCGTCCTAATCTAAGGACGGCGGCTAAGGCCGCCTATGCCTCTCCCACAGGGGGAGAGGGGAAGAAGCGCGGGCAATCCGCATGAACCTCCAGTTCCTGATGCAGCTTTTGGTCAATGGCCTCGTGGTCGGTACGCTCTATGGCGTGGTCGCGATGTCGTTTGTGTTGATTTACAAGGCCACGCAGGTTGTGAACTTCGCGCAAGGCGAGCTGCTCTTGATCGGCGCCTGGGTGTGCTGGGCGTTATTGACAAAATACCAGGTGCCGTTCTGGTTCGGCATGCCGCTGACGCTCATCTTCATGTTCGCCTTCGGCATTGCGATCCAGATCTTGATCCTGCGGCCGATGATCGGCGAGCCGATCATCTCGGTGATCATGGTCACGATCGGGTTGTCGACGGTGTTTCAGGCCGCGCTGAAATGGATGTTCGGCGTCAACCCGCAGCCGTTCCCGCGGGTGTTCACCAGCCAGTCGGTCAACCTTCTGGGCCTGCAGATCCAGACCGTCTATGTCATGAGCCTGGTTGTCTCGGTGGCGATGATGATCGGCATGGCCTGGTTCTTCCGGGCCTCGAAATACGGCCTTGCGATGCGCGCCACCGCCTTCAACCAGCAGGTCGCGCAATCCCTCGGCATTTCCGTGAAGAGCGTGTTCGCGATGGCCTGGGCGATCTCGGCGACGGTCTCGGCGGTTGCGGGCGTAGTGGTCGCCGTCGTCAACGGCGTGTCGTCAGGCCTGTCGGCCTACGGCATCAAGGTGTTTCCGGCCGCGATCCTCGGCGGACTCGACTCGATCGGCGGCGCGGTGCTCGGCGGCATCATCATCGGGCTTTTGGAAAACATCGCCCAATATGTCGACAGCGAATATCTTCATTGGGGCAATCTCTACGAGATCGCGCCGTTCTACGTACTGATCATCATCCTGATGATCAAGCCGTATGGCCTGTTCGGCACCAAAGATATCGAGCGGGTGTAATCCATCATGGCATCCCCTTCCCTCATCCCCTCCGGCGACTTCCGCACCACCTATGCGGCCGACACCACGATCTTTCCGACCACGACCAGTCGCAACTTTGCGATTCTCGGCGTCGTCGCGATATGCTTTGCGCCGATGATCCTCTCCAACTACTGGCTGAGCATCTCGATCCAGGTCGGCATCTTTGCGATCGCAGCGCTTGGCTTGAACATCCTCGTTGGCTTCACCGGCCAGATCTCGATCGGCCACGCCGCGTTCTTTCTGTTCGGCGCGTTCAGCTCGGCCTATATCTCGAACAACCTGCCGATCCCGGTGTTCTTCGCCATTCCGCTTGCGGGCGTAGTGACGGCGCTGGTCGGCCTGATCTTCGGCGTGCCGGCGGCGCGATTGAAGGGACTTTATCTCGTCATCGCGACGCTGGCCGCGCAATATATCCTGCTCGATTTCTTCTCGCGCGCCGACTGGTTTTCCGGCGGCGCGGCGCCTGCCAGCGCCAATCCGTTCTCGATTTTCGGCTACACCTTTCGCGGCGACAAACAATATTTCTACGTGGTGCTGGCCTATCTCGTTGTCAGTTTTCTGCTGGTGACCAATCTCATGCGTACGCGCGACGGCCGCGCGCTGGTGGCAATCCGCGATCACTATCTCTCCGCGGAGATCATGGGCATCAACCTCACCAAATATCGCACGCTGTCGTTTGGGTTAGCGGCGTTTTTTGCCGGCATCGCGGGTGCGCTCTATGCGCATTATCAGCTGGTGGTCTCGAACGAAGGGTTCGGGATCGAGCGCTCGATCCTGTTCCTGGCGATGATCATCATCGGCGGCACCGGCTCGATCATGGGCACGCTGATGGGCACGGCGTTCGTCGTGCTGCTGCCGGAATCGATGGAGTGGATCAGCTCGGGCCTTAAGGGCTCGGCGATCGACAAGGCGCTTTCGCTCAACAACAACATCACCTTCCTGCGCGAGATCGCGATCGGCCTGATCATCATCGCGTTTCTGATGTTCGAGCCTGACGGCCTCGCCCATCGCTGGCGACAGATCAAGACGTACTGGAAGCTCTACCCGTTTTCGCATTGAGGTTGGGACGGGACCGACTACAATAAGCCCTAAATAAGGAAACCGGAGGAAATGCCCATGATCATGAAATCCCTGCTCGGCACCGTTTCGCTGGCGTTGCTGCTCGGCGGCGGCGCATCCGCGGCGCAGGCCCAGATCGCCATCGGCCACCTCGAGGACCTCTCGGGCGGCACATCCGACGTCGGTACCCCCTATGGGCAGGGCGTTGCCGATACGCTCGCCTGGGTCAACAAGAATGGCGGCGTCGGCGGCAAGCAGCTCAACGTCGACAGCAACGACTACGGCTATCAGGTGCCGCGCGCCATTGCGCTCTACAAGAAGTGGTCTACTCCCGACAGCAAGGTCGCGGCGATCATGGGCTGGGGCACCGCCGATACCGAGGCGCTGACCGGTTTTGTGGCGCAAGACAAGATTCCCTACATTTCCGCCTCATACGCAGCCGCACTGACGGACCCGGAAGGCCTCAGTGGCAAAGCGAAGCCCTCGCCCTACAATTTCTTCTACGGCCCAAGCTACTCTGACGCCATGCGGGCTTTGATCACTTGGGCAGCCGAGGACTGGAAAGCCAAAGGGAAGCCCGGCAAGCCCAAATTCGTCCACATGGGAGCCAACCATCCCTATCCGAATGCGCCGAAGGCGGCCGGCGAAGCGCTTGCCACCGAGCTCGGCTTCGAAGTTTTGCCGCCGCTGGTGTTCGCGTTGGCGCCCGGCGACTACAGCGCGCAGTGCCTGAGCCTAAAGAGTTCCGGCGCCAACTACGCCTATCTCGGCAACACGGCCGCCTCCAACATCTCGGTGCTGAAGGCCTGCAAGACGGTCGGCGTGGACGTCCAATTCCTGGGTAACGTCTGGGGGATGGATGAGAATGGCGCCAAGACGGCGGCAGACGCAGCCGACGGCGTCGTCTTCCCGCTGCGCACGGCGGTCACCTGGGGCGGTAATGCGCCAGGCATGAAGACGGTGATGGAAATCTCGAAGATGTCCGACTCGACCGGCAAGGTTTATCGCCCGGTGCACTATATCGCCGGCGTCTGCAGCGCCCTCTATACGAAGGAAGCGCTGGATTGGGCCGCCAAGAACGGCGGCGTGAACGGAGAAAACGTCGCCAAGGGCTTCTACCAGAAGAAGGACTGGGTACCGGCCGGCATGGAGGGCGTCTGCAATCCCTCGACCTGGACCGAGAAGGACCATCGCGGCACGCTCAAGGTCGACCTGTATCGCTCGAAGATTTCAGGCACCACCGATGGCGATATCAACGATCTGATGGCGAAGGGCACTATCAAGCTTGAAAAAGTCAAGACCGTCGAATTGCCGCGCAAGCCGGAATGGCTCGGGTGGTGATTTGAAGGAATTGCCTCCAGGCCGTCCGAGCACTCAGCTGTCGTCCTCCGCGAAAGCGGGGGACCCAGTACGCCGCGGCCTCTCAGTCGATAACAAGCGCCTCTGGAATACTGGTTCACCCGCTGGAGCCTGTCATCCGGCCGGCCAAAGGCCGGACCGGGTGGCGGGTGATGACGGGAAGTAGGATCGGCGGCGATAACGGCCGATAAGCACAACGGGTCTCAATGACTGACGCCATCGATACCGCCCCTGCCGCGCCGAGCGCCGCCACGGCCCCCGCCCCGCTGCTCAGCGTGCGCAACATCGAGGTGGTCTATGACGACGTCATCCTGGTGCTGCGCGGCTTAAGCCTCGAGGTGCCGAAAGGCGCCATCGTGGCGCTGCTGGGCGCCAACGGCGCGGGCAAGTCGACCACGTTGAAGGCGATCTCGGGGCTACTCAAGACCGAAGACGGCGAAGTCACCCGTGGCGAAATTATCTTCAATGGCGAGCGCATCAACGGCATCGATCCCGACAAGATCGTCCGCCGCGGCATCTTTCAGGTGATGGAGGGCCGCCGCATCATCGCCGACATGACCTCGCTGGAAAATTTGCGGCTTGGCGCCTTCACCCGCAGCGACAACGAGGTCGATTCCGACATCGACATGGTCTTCAATTATTTCCCGCGCCTGAAGGAGCGCACGGGCCTTGCCGGCTATCTCTCCGGCGGCGAGCAGCAGATGCTGGCGATCGGCCGCGCGCTGATGGCCCGCCCGAAGATGATCCTGATGGACGAACCGTCGATGGGCTTGTCGCCGCTATTGGTCAAGGAAGTGTTCGCCATCATCAAGGCGATCAACCGCGACCTCGGCGTCACCATCCTGCTGGTGGAGCAGAACGCGCGCGCCGCACTTTCGGTCGCAAGCCACGGCTATATCATGGAGCAAGGCAAAGTGGTGCTCGACGGCTCGGCGGGCGAATTGCGCGACAACGAGGACGTCAAGGAGTTCTACCTCGGCGGCGCCGGCGACCAGCGCAAGAGTTTTAAGAATTTGAAGAGTTTTAAGCGGCGGAAGCGGTGGCTGTGAGGTGGCGTGAACGTACGCCTCGCCTCGCACAAAGCTCTCCGTTGTCATGCCCGGCCTTGTGCCGGGCATCCACGTCTTTCTAGGGCCGAAGGCGAGAGAGACGTGGATGGCCGGGACGAGCCCGGCCATGACGGATACGACTGAAGGATCGACGATGACCGACCACTACGACATCGGCGAGACCCGCGACCCCGCCGAGCGCGAGGCGGAGCTGTTTTCGCGGCTGCCGGAGGTGCTGCGGCGGGCAATGGCCGCACCTAGCTATGCCGAGCGCCTCGGGGGCATCGATCCCGCCGCAATCGCGAACCGGGCGGCTCTGGCGGGCCTGCCGGTGCTCCGCAAGGCGGACCTGCCGACCCTGCACAAAGCCGCCCCGCCCTTCGGTGGCCTCGTTGCAGGCGTCCCTGGTTCGTTCGGGCGGCTGTTTACCTCGCCCGGTCCGATCTTCGAGCCGGAGCCCTCGCACGCCGATCCCTGGCGGGGCGCGCGGGCGCTGTTCGCGGCCGGGTTCCGCCCGGGTGAAGTGGTGCTCAACACCTTCAGCTATCATCTGACGCCGGGCGGCTTCATCTTCGATGCGTCCGCGCGGGCGCTCGGTTGCGCGGTGATTCCGGCCGGCCCGGGCAATACCGACGCCCAATTCGAGCTGATCGAGGCCTTTTCCCCGGCCGGCTATTGCGGCACCCCCGATTTCCTCAAAATCCTGCTCGATGCGGCCGCGACCGCCGGCCGCGATGTCTCCTCGATCAAGCGCGCAGTGGTCTCGGGCGCGGCCTTTCCGAAGTCGCTGCAGGAGGAAATAAAGGCGCGCGGCGTCGAGGCCTATCAGGCGTTCGGCACCGCCGACCTCGGCCTGATTGCCTTCGAGACGCAGGCGCGCGACGGCATGGTGGTCAACGAGGATTTGATCCTGGAGATCGTGCGACCCGGCACCGGCGATCCCGTGGCCGAGGGCGATGTCGGCGAGATCGTCGTCACCTCGCTCGACCCGGCTCACCCCTGGATACGCCTTGCCATCGGCGACCTTACGGCCGCCCTGCCCGGCCCGAGCGCCTGCGGCCGCACCAATATGCGCATCAAGGGCTGGATGGGCCGCGCCGACCAGACCACCAAGGTCAAGGGCATGTTCGTGCGTCCCGAGCAAATCGCCGAAATCGGCAAGCGCCATCCCGAGCTGGGGCGGCTGCGCCTGGTCGTCACGCGGGAGGGCGAAGTGGATGTGATGACGCTCCGATGCGAGTGCGGCTCGCCCGGCGAGGCGCTTCGAAATGAGATCGCGACGACGCTGCGCGCGGTGACGAAACTCGGCGGCGGGGTCGAACTGGTAGCGCTGGGAAGCCTGCCGAATGATGGCAAGGTGATTGCAGATGAGCGGTGACTGTCTCACCTCCGTGGGTCGCTGAATCGACGCTGTTTTGCGCCAGAAAATGGTGGGTCACGGGTGAGACAAAGCCGATTTCCTGCGAAACGAGGACTGAGACGGCACCCTGTTTCATGAGACACCTCGCCTTCACTGAAACAGTTCGATCCATTGGATTGCAATAACTACAACCAAGACGTGTAGATCGTCGTAGCGCCATTTTATTATCCGTTGCCGTGTCCAGGTCCGCTCGTATGGCGAAATTCATACAGCGTATGGTGGAAATTGATCGAGCAAGGTCGAGGGCTATGGCGCAAATTAATTCTGGCTCGAAGTGAACAGGCGGCAAAGGGGGCACGAAGAGGACACCGGGAGGACACTAGGGGGGAACCAGGAGGGCACCAGGGGGAAACCAGGCAGGTACTAGGGGGAACCAGGCGGGTACTGGGGGGAAACTGGGACGCTATGGGCTGGTGTGAGCGGCCAACAACTACTTGGTGGAAGGGCTCTCAGTTCCGCCCGGTGCCGGCAGCTTCTTTTTCGCCGAGACGTCGATCAGCTTCGGTTCGAGTTGGCCATGCATCTGCTTCATAGTCTTGAGTTGCATCAGCCGCTTGATCGTCCGGTCGATATTCGCATCCAGCCGTTCGATGCGGTCCAGCGACTTGTCAAATTCATCAAGATCGAGGATTTTGATGAATTCATCAGCCTGTTCGTAGCGAGGCGTTGTTCTCCATGCCAATAAGCCTTCGGCTATTTTTAGCCCCCATTTCTGGGGATCATCACCGGCCTTGAACGGCGATCGATTGCGGATCGTGATGTTGTAGATGGGATCGAGACGCGCGAGCACCGCCTCCACCTGCTCCACGCTGGAGGCCTTCTCAAATTCCGGAGCGAACGAGCGTAGATTATCAACGTGGTGGCTATGCTCGTTTTCCTCGCGGATCCTATCCAACCGCTGTTGGATTACGATCTGCTCATGGCATTCGAGGCGCCGCCTGCGCCAAAGCAAATCCTGGAGCGTTCGGACCAGATAGTCCTCGGTGGCGCCGGAGGGGGTAAATTCCAGGTCCAGCCCGGCGCGAAGCGCCTCGTAGTCTTCGTACCTTTCGCTCCAGAGCATGACCTCTCTGGCATTTGCACCGTGTTTCAACGCGTTGCGTTTCTTGTTCCCCACAGGCATTGCCCTCATCCTGGTTGTGGCTGGCGCTAGAAGCGCGCCATTGCGCTTGCGCGCATTTTAAAACCTGATGAGCCTCTGCGTCATACCTTTCGCGATGGGGAGATTATTTTCTTATGGCGAATATCCTCACATATGGCGGATATCGAATCTGTTATGGCGAAAATCAAACGTCCTATGGCGAATATCCGATCGCTTATGGCGGAAATCACATTGCCTATGGCGGAAATCAAATCGTTATGGCGAAATCACGTCGCTCTATGGCGAAAATTATTCATGTAGGGCTAAAGCTCTCTGGAGGGCGATCACACCTGGCGGAAGGCGAGGCTTTGTGGCGACGGCCGCTTTTTTCGCTGAGGCTTTTGCTTCACTCAGCTTAGGCTCTTGGGCCATGCGCCGGCGATCAACCCGCGCATAGCGAGCCAATCGCGCCGCCGAAAGGGGCCTACGATGCAGCTCGGTCGTCAAATATCGGTTCAACGGTTGGATAATCGTGTCGATAAACTGGAACAATCGTCCGGCTTCCTTTTGCTTGCCATCAATCGGAATGATTATCGACTGACGGCCGGCCCGGTCGTTGCAGCGGAGGAACACCGAAAGCAGTTTCGGAGCTAAATAGGGGATGATGACGTCAAGGGGACGACCGGCGCGTCTACCAGAGCTTTTGGCAAACTGCCGGTCTTCCGCATCGAGCGCGGCCGCCTGCACCAGGAGCCCGACGAGCTCTTCGATGAGTGCCATTAATTCGCGCTCACGATGGGGGGCGCCTTCCGCCTGCCCGCCATACTCTCTCCGGAAACCTGAGAGCCGCCAGAGCCGGGATTTTTGAAGCTCAAGCTCTGACTGAATTCGGGATGCTAAAACGCTCCAAACGTAAGTTTGGCTCGGAATCTCCGATTGCATTGGATTTCCATCCTCTCCCGAATCGCTGGCTCACTTAGGGTACGATCGGCACAATATTGGAAATGCGGATAGTTCGAAGACTCCATTTGCCCTGTGAATACTGGGTAGAACTGCCTGGCCCATATCCGAGGCTTAACTTGTCATACTGCCAGCGAGCCAAATCGGCCTTTCTGCGAAAACTCTTCCAAACAACGGCAACCTCGGGCAGGATTTGCGCCAAACCGGGAGCTCTCTTGTTAGACCTCGTAGTACTCACGAAACCACTTCGCAAATCGCCCGATACCGTCTTCAATCGTGGTCGCGGGCCTGAATCCGACGTCGCGCGCCAGATCTTCGATGTCGGCATAGGTTGCCGGTACATCGCCGGGCTGCATCGGCAGCATCTCCTTGAGGGCCTTACGACTGAACTCCTTCTCAAGCAATGAAACCACCTGCATGAGTTCTTCAGGCCGGTTGTTGCCGATGTTGTAAATCTTCCACGGTGCGGCGCTGCTCGCGGGATCTGGCTTGTCGCTGGACCATTTTGAATTGCCCTGCGGCGGACGATCGATCAGCCGCACGATCGCCTCGACGACGTCATCGATGTAAGTGAAATCCCGGCGCATGTTACCGCGGTTGAACAGCTTGATCGGCGTTCCGCTCAGAATGGCTTTTGCAAAGATAAACATTGCCATGTCGGGGCGGTACCAGGGGCCGTAAACCGTAAAGAACCGAAGACCCGTCGCAGGAATGCGGTACAAATGGCTGTAGGCGTGCGCCATCAACTCGTTGGCTTTTTTCGATGCGGCATAAAGGCTGATCGGGTGATCGACATTGTCCTGCACCGAAAATGGCAATTTGGTATTGGCGCCGTAAACCGAGGATGAGGATGCAAACACTAGATGCTTGCAACCGTTATGGCGGCAACCCTCCAGCACGTTGATGAAGCCTTCGATGTTAGCATCAACATAAGCGTGGGGGTTTTGCAGCGAATAGCGAACGCCGGCCTGTGCCGCGAGATGGATGACCACGGGAAAGCGGTGCTGAGCGAAAAGCGATTTTGTTGCCGAGCGATCTGCGAGGTCGAGCTTCACAAAGGTGAAATTGGGTTGGCGTTTCAGAATGTCGAGGCGCGCTTCCTTGAGTTTTGGATCGTAATAGTCATTCAGGCTATCGAGACCGACGACCTCTCGGCCGGCCGACAACAGCCGCTGCGCAACATGAAACCCGATAAAGCCGGCGGCTCCGGTGACCAGTATAGTGTTATCTGACATCTTCTCTCCGGATCAACTTGCTCCTGAATGTCATTCCCCCCCGCGATACCTAGGCCCAGAACATACATCCATCCTTCGTGGAAATCGAACGGGTGCGAATTAAACAGCGAGGTTAGGAAATTTTGCACGACGACCAACAATCCGATCCAGGTAACCAAACCATGACCCCGAAATATCAGCAAATGAAACCACCACATCGCGACCAGGCGATCCCGACCACGCCCCAAGGCCTGCTCGAAAAGTCCGCGTGTCGGCCCGGTACCATGTCCAATAATCGGTGCCTCGCCAAAAAGCCGCAAAGACTTTTGCCAGAATTCCAGCCGCAAACCCATGACGTCGGAAGGTTGCTGTCTCTGTAGGGCCGGTAATCCGCGAGAAAGGTCGCTGCCCGAAGGCCCGGCCAACGTTTGATTGCAGGCAGAGACTCACGTATTCCTCTCTGCCGGAGGGATAGGTCATGGAAATCACGCTGATCGTGCTTGGCGTTCTGATCTTTATCTATCTTTCAATCAGATTCGGAATTGTGCTACTGTATTGGTGGGCCGAGCAGGAAGTGAACGATAGGTGAGATTTGGTGATAAGAGGCCGGCTTAGTTGGCGGGCTCTTTCATTTTATTTGTGCAGTAGGTATTGGAATTGGCAGTTCCAATTGATCTGCAGAACGCTTGTAAGGAGGCCGAATGCTGCTTTCAATTGCAGGTGTCGCGACCGGGCTTGCGATGCTCTCCATTTTTGGGGCCGGGATCCTAAAAATAGTCTTAGTTGCTCAAAAATATCAGGACTCCAGCGGGCTTTGAGGCTCGATCGAGCTTCGTTTTGACGTCGAGAACCAAACCCGAGCTGTTTGTCAGTAGTTTTTGAATAAGCGGCCAGCCACCATCGAGACAACTGCGGTGCGACGCCTTGGCCTTTCGGCGAAGCAGCTCCCGAACACATTCCCGCGCAACGCGCTGACCCATGCCATCGTTGATCCGGTGTCCTGCCAGAATGACTTCGGGATGATAGCCGCTCTTTCCGCGCGAAAGGTCAGGTAGTTGGGGGGTCAATGCCGATGCAGTGGCCGCTACAAGACCCGGACGGAACGACAGGAAGTTCATTTTGTCCGCGCGGCAGCCAGGAGCACGTTAACTCCACATTTTCAGGCGAATCATCTCTTCCATTTGCAATTGTACTTTGTGTACTGGAATAGCTACAGCCCAGATATAACAACAGGCGCCTCTCGATCCGCCGTCATGCCGCCAAGGCGGGCTGATAACTCCTTTGCGCCTCCCGCCATGCCTGGAACATCAGCACATCCCACAGGAGATACTGGTGGTTTCGCCTTCCCGAGAGGTGCTCCTGCCAAGCGAGCCTAATCGGCCCCGGGTCGAAGAAATCATCGGCCGTCAGCCTCGTTTCGCTTAACAGATCTTCCGCCCAATCGCGCAGGGCTCCCCGCAGCCAATTGTCGATCGGCACGCCAAAACCCATCTTGGGGCGCTCGACGAGTTTCTTCGGAACATGTTTGTCAAGCAGCTGCCTCAGAGGCCATTTGGTCTTGTTTTCGGCGCGCAGTATGGTCAGCGGCAGCGACATCGCGAATTCAACGACGCGATGATCGAGCATGGGCACACGTGTCTCAAGGCTTACCGCCATCGCTGCCCGGTCCACCTTTGCAAGGATATCGTCGGGAAGATAGCTCATCAGGTCGACATACATCATGCGCTCGACGTTGCCAGGCAGATTTGGCAGTGTGTCGAAGCCGGTCAACATCGTCGGCAGTTCGCGACCTCCCATCACGATCTCCGTGGGATTGGTCCAGTGCGAACAAAGATGGAGGTAAACGTCGTCGGCAGTCCGCAACGATAACAACTTGGCTGCCTTGTGAACCCTATCGCCTACCCTTCCATGGCGGCGATGTTCCGGCATCAGCGGCATCAACGGACCGGCCAGCCGGTCATAGAATGCCGGAGAGGGAAAAGTTGCGAGGCCTGCCGTAGCACGGCGCAGCGCGTGCGGAACGAGTCCGAGCTTTTTCCAAAATTCATCAGCAAGTGCATAGCGCGTATAGCCGGAAAACAGTTCGTCGCCACCATCGCCGGACAGGGAGACGGTGACGCTCTGGCGCGCCAGCTTTGATACGAGGTAGGTGGGGATCTGCGACGAGTCCGAGAATGGTTCGCAGTAAATCTCCGGCAGGCTGGGGATGACATTCATCGCTTCCCGCTCGGAGACGTAAAGTTCCGTGTGGTCGGTGCCCAGGTGCCGCGCAATCGCCTTGGCTTGCTCGGCCTCATTGTAGTCAGCCTGGTGAAAGCCGATGCTGAAGGTCCGGACCGATTGAGTACTCATCGACTGCATGATCGCGACAACCGCGGAGGAATCGATGCCGCCTGAAAGGAACGCGCCCAGCGGCACGTCCGCCATCATTTGTCCCTTGATCGATTGTTTCAGCAGGGACTCGAGCATCGTAACCGCTTCCTCACGACTACCCTCGAAAGGTTGAGCGCGACCCGTCTCCGCTGCATCCCGCGCGCTCCAGTAAGCTTCAATGCGCGGCTCGCGGTCTCTGCAGGCAAGTATCAGGAAGTGACCAGGGCGCAGTTTGTGAAACCCCTTGTAGATCGAATACGGCGCCGGCACATAGCTGTGGCGCATCAACAACGCAACAGCATTCCGGTCAACCTCGGGATTCCATGCGGGATGCCCCCGAAAGGCCTTGAGTTCCGAAGCAAAGACAAAACTTCCGCCGATGCGACCGTAGTAGAGGGGCTTTTCACCAAGCCGGTCACGGGCGAGGACCAGCGTGCGCTCGGCGCGATCCCAAAGGGCCAAGGCGAACATGCCCACGCAAAGCTTGAGAGTGTGTTTCAGCCCCCACCGCGCGATGGCTTCCAGAAGCACCTCGGTATCGGAATGACCACGCCACGCATGCGCCGCTTCGGCATCGAGCTTACGGCGAATTTCATCGTAGTTATAGATTTCGCCATTGAACACCAAGACGTAGCGCTTGCACAACGAGAGCATCGGCTGATGCCCTGCGGGGGACAAATCGATGATGGCCAAACGGCGCTGTGCCAGCGCAATACCGGCCTCTGCGTCCCCCCAGACGCCGTCGTCGTCCGGCCCGCGGTGCCTGATCAGATCGGCCATCCTCCGCACCACGGCGGTATCTTGCCCTGCCGATCCCGAGCTGCCGAGAAAGCCAACGATACCACACATTTAGCTCTATCTCTCACTAATTTGAATAACCGCCCAAGTAGTAGCGACGGCCACGCACCAAATCAAGCTCGCGCTGAACGCCAATGGGCGCGCAGATACCGCAGCCTCATGCACCCGATGTCCGCATCAGTTGAAGCGATTACCCATTCGGCAGCATCCCATTAGGGGGCGTGCCCGTTTACATTCCATCTGCGTCGTCGCTCGAATTGGGTGGCTGCAACGGCCTAGTCAAATACTGCTTTGGTATTCCGGATGCGATGGCATCAATCAGATTCAGCTACTTCGCGAACACCAAATCCGCCGAGAACCGCTCCCCGACTTTGGAAGCCTCTGCGCCCAAACGGTTCCGCAGAGCGGGGTCGGCGGCCAAGCGCTGGAGGGCCTCGCTCAATGCGGCGACATCCCGCGGGGCGGCCAGCAAACCATCGCGGTCGTTCTCGATCAAATCGCGAGGACCGCTCGGACGTGCCGCGCTACGGGGAGAACGCGCGGTCCAGAAAGCCTACAATGCCGCACATACCGTCTTATCCCTGTCAACGGCAGCATTTTGCGGCACACGAAAATACAACATCCTCAGCAGGACGGTGATCAGTATCCACCAGACTGGTGATCGGAAAGTTACGATCGGTTGCGCCGCCCTGCCGAATCGAACCCTACCACTCCCATGGTCTCCATAACCTGTATCTCAAGCCACCGAAATGTATAAATCTTCATACGCCCGACCGATGGCGGGTAGCGAATAGTGTTCTAAGATATGACGCCGCGCCTGCACGCCCATCTCGTGGCGCCTCTCAGGACCGAGCGCGAGCATCTCGCGCCAAGCGCCCGCCAGGTCCTCGGGCTGCCGTGGAGCCACGATACGCCCATAGGGCCCAACGACCACCGCTGAATCGCCGACGTCTGTAGCCACGCAGAGCGCCCCGCAGCTCAGTCCCTCACCAAGCACGTTGGGAAACCCCTCACCATAGGCCGAACAGAGCGTGACGATGTCGAGGCCCGCCATCACTGTTTCCATATCGTCGCGTTCACCCAAGAGACGAACACGACCATCCAAGCCACGTCCCTTGATCCGCGAAACGAATTCAGCGTTCTCAGAGGTCAGGCCGCGCCCGATTAGGATAAAGTGTGCCTCGGGCAGGTCGCCCTTAAGCAGGGCTGCAGCATTGAGGAAATTATCATGATCCTTCATCGGATCGAGGCGCGCCGGCAGTCCGATCAGGGGGATCTTCGCGCCGACCCCCAGAGCCTTCCGGAACACAGCGGCACGCGCGGTGTCGGGCCGAAAACGCTCGGTGTCAAAGCCGTTCGGCAGAACTCGCCATTCGCGCGGGCGATAGCCCAGCTCCCTGTGCGCCGTCTGTCCTGTGAAGGAATTGCTAATGACCAGATCTGGAACCGACGACATGCGGGCCAGCAGACTGCAGATCAGCCGCGTCGTCGGATTGTAATCTTGAAAGTTCATGTTGGAGCAGCGGACATTCCAGATCACCCTCGAGCCGCCTGCGGCTTTCGCCGCAAGGGTGCCTACGAAATCGGCGTGATACAGCCAAGTCTGGACAATATGCGGTCTCGCCTTTTTCAGAAAAGCTCGCATCTGCATCACCACACGAGGAACGTCGAAAGCGCCTCTCATGTACAGCGGGATCACCGGCACGCCAATCTGCTCGATCCGGGCACCCAAGTCTCCCTTGTCCTGCAAGACCATCACTGTCTGCCGAAACCGACCCGCGTCCATCACCTTAAGCAGCTTCGCCAGCATGGTCTCGGTGCCGCCCCTGCGAAGGCTAGTGATAACGTGAACGACGTCGATCTTCGCCATCACGAATACAGCTTGTCCTGGGAGCGCCTGCCGTTCATCATTCTCTGGTATAAAAGCACGATATCTCTGGATACATGCTCCTGCGACATGTCTGACTCGACGATGCGTCGGCTCTCGGCGCCGAAGGCTTTGCGGAGATCTTCGTTGCTGGCCAGACGCTCCAACGCGTCGCACAGCGCATCTGGATCTCCGGGAGGCACTACGATCGCATTTCGTCCGTCGAGGGCGATCTCGCGGGAGCCTGGCACGTCGGTCGCGATCAGTGGCCGCGCGCATGCAGCGGCTTCGAGTAGCGCCTTCGGCAGCCCTTCCCCACCGGTCGAAGGCAGCACAGCGATATCCGCCTGAGCCCAAACCGAACGGATATCATTACAGTAGCCGAGCCATTCTACGTCCGGCTCATTCGCCCATGCGGCGATTTCTTCGCGCGAAACCGCACCCGGATTCTCGCTGTCCGTAGTGCCGACCAGCAATAATCGTATCCGCAATCCTTTCCTGCGAAGACGCCGGTGTGCCTCCATAAGAACGCGAATGCCCTTTATTTCGATGATGCGGCCGACAAAGGCGGCAGTGACAATGTCAGGCCGGTTGAATGGCTGCGGCCGATAGTGATCTGTATCGACGCCGGAGCCTCGAATGATCACCGCATTGGCGTTGACGTATCCGAGCCGCTTGAGCCTGACGAGATCGTCGTTGTTCTGTAGCAAAGTGACGGAGCCGGATCGTGTCAAGACCAATTTGAGCACGGGGTGCAGGATGGTTCGTAGCGTTTTGAATCTGGGGCTGTCGGAAGTAAAAAGGTGACCCAAGCCGGTCAGTGCGTTCACGACGCGGGGTACTCTCGCAATGATTGCAGCAATGCCGCCGACCACGACCGGCTTGAGAGCGACGTGATGAACAATGACCGGCTTCTCCTTGCGATAGACCAACACGAGGTTCCGTACGGCCCGAAGGTTATCTAGAAGGGAAAGGCTGCCGCGCGTCCAGTTGAGTTCATGAAGAGCAAAGCCTTCGGCTCGAATGCTATCTCCCCAAGTGCTCACCCGCGTCGCGATGCCGACATCAAAGCCCGCGCGACGAGCCGCTCGCGCCATTGGAAGCCGATGGGACCAAAAATACCAATCCTCCGTGACGAGGAAAATAATCTTGGAATTCCGCTTTTTCATGTCAGCGAGGGACTCACGCAGCCGCGCCCGGGATCCTCCGGAACGTTCTGATCCATCGGAGCAAAGACGTGTACCGAGATGGCTCACCGCGTACAAGCTATGACTCAATAAGCATTTGCGTTTTCTGTTCGTTCTGGGCTTACTTGGCGTGGAAGGCATTAAAATATGAACCCGACGAATCTTGAATTTTCGATCAGCATGTCAAAATTCTTCAAACAGGCGGTAAAAGCGATCGTTCCCTCTTCGATCCTGGCGTCTGCGATGGTGACACGCGAGCGTTGGAGACTCGCAAGGATACCCAAGGCCAGGTTCGATGCCGAGCGATTGAACGCGCTCTCCCGTCCGCAGTTCGACGCAGCGTTTACAGACGATGCGATTGGCACCGCTTGGCGCCGCGATTTGGCCCTAATGAGCAGAGTTATGCCTTATGCCGATATCTACGGCGGGGTATGCCCGGGCGAGCGGCGAGCGATCTATCAGTTGATAGCATGGCTTAAGCCGCGACGAGTTCTTGAGATCGGGACCCATATCGGTGCTTCCACATTGGTTATCGCGCAGGCGCTCGCCAGCCATGCCGGACCCGACGGCATGCTTGTCACAGGCGACATTCTCGACGTCAATGACCCCGAGCAAGGCGCGTACAGCAGTTTAGGGACGCTTTCACCGCGGGATGGCCTTCGTCAACTAGGTATTGAGAATCACGTTCGCTTTGAAGCGAAGCCGGCGCTGCAGCTCATGCCGGAGCTCGATCAAAAGTTCGACTTCATTTTCTTAGATGGAGATCATTCAGCGCCGGCGGTTTATCAGGAGGTTTCTGTCGCATTGGACCTTCTTGCGCCCGATGGACTCATTCTGCTTCACGACTTTTATCCGGAAGGAACGAAAATTTATCCAGACGGAATGGTCGTTCCCGGCCCCTTCGTGGCCGCGCAGCGCATTCATCACGAAATTCCCAAGCTCAATTTTCTACCGCTCGGAGAACTCCCCTGGGAGACAAAGCAGGGCGTACGCAAGACAAGTCTCGCGCTAGTGAGCCGAAAACAGCCGTAAATGCTTTCTGTTGGTCCCTTATCAGCGAGCCGACTCAGAAGTTTAGCTCGAGGAAACCAGCCACAGCCTCCGCCAAATACGTTATCTCACGACCCTCCTGTCAAGTCTGGGCGCAATTTTCGACCATACAACTTCCAACAGCCATGCAACACCAAACACAAGCAAGACCCGACGTATTAACAAAAGTTCAAACAAGAGATCATTTCTGTGCACGTAGAACGCCAGAAATACTCCAGAGAGAGCAAGCGCCGGTAAAGCAATTGGAAACGCGCGGAATAACAGAATCTGCATCACGGCGATCGATAGAATGAAAATGATCACTGCAGACACTATTCCCAGATAGCCAAATCGACAAAACGTTTCGGCCCAAATGTTTCCAGCTAAGCCATATTTATAGTTCGGGAACAGCGCAGGCTTAAATTCGCTTTCGAATTTCTCAGGAGCTCCAAAAATAAGACCAGCAAACGGTACTATGTAGGCAATGTTAAGGATGTTTCTTGGCGAGCACGAAAACTCGTGGAGAATCATTTTAGCCAATATTGCCTGCGTTACAAACGGTTCGATATTTTGAAAGTCCAGGAAGCGCGTAAAGACTGTCGCAGTCCGATCTGCGAGCGGCTCCGAAATACCATGCCGACCCTCATCGGGCCGTCTAGTGGCTGGTCGCGCGTCGTTAATTCTCGGGGCAAGCGGGAGCTCCGCGTTGCTATTTTTCGGGATTTGCGCAGGTTCACTAAATATTTCTAAGTGTGGCAACCAAGCGTAGCGAAATGGATTGACGGCAACCATCGCTAAGAACAGCACTGCAACACCCAATCCTAGAATCGGAGTCTTTCGCCATAGCTGAAGTGGGCCGTAGCTACCCAATTTTAGAAGCACGCACGCAATGACGGTCATGATTGTAATCGTGCGAAAGCCGATAAAAACATCGACAAATAATAGGATTATGCTAACCACGAGATGCCAACGCATTCGGTACAAAAAAGCGTCTGCAACTGCCAACGCTGTGCCAGTTTCGAACAGGATGAACCAATAACCGACTTGGTCGAGGACGATCAATTTGTCCAAGTTAAAAATCGCCCCCGACCTGATTGATCCAAAAAGTCCGATAAGCGCAAAGAGCAAATACCAGGTGCTCAATCCTATCGAGGAAGTCGTCGATGTATCGATTTTGGAGGTTGAAAGCCTTAGGCGGTCAAACAATGCGGCTGCGACAAAAATGCTTGCCGTTACGCCGATCCCTACGGCGTAGATCCCGGCCGGGAGGGAAATCATCAAATCTGTGGGTAGTTCGCCACGCTCCGGGACAGAGCCGACAAAGAGAGGGAGGAAATAAAAAATACAACCACCATACGCGACGGCAAACAAGTCAACCGTGCGTCGGCGGAAAGAAAAATAAGCTGCACCGATAACTGATGCAGCAGCGAATGCAAGGATGTTCACATAGAATCCATTAGACTAGATTAGACAGTTCCTGCTTAGCCGATAATGGCGCGGTTGTCTTGAAGATATATACTAAGCTAGAAATTGGCCCCTCCGGATGACATTTGCATTGCGGGCGCAAGATCATGCGCCAGTTTACTGGAAACGCTCTCGTTCGTCGCTTGCCGCACGGCAACGTATCAGCATCAGCGTCTCGCTTCATCGACCTGTTAATAAGCGCAACGGCCTAGCAAATGGGTTTGTCGGTCACAGCCGCACCGATGCCCGCGGCTACGATCGTGATCGTATTTGGCGACAGGCTATTGAGAGGCAAGGAAGATCTGCGTGATCTTGATCCACCATCCGATGAGGGTTGGCACGTGCTCCGGAGCGGCTGATTTCAAGTTCCAGGACCTTTAGTCGCCGGCATTGCCCGACTTGCTAAGAATGAAGCAGGTCGAAGCAGATCCAAAATAACCAGCAAGTTTTCTCCGCGACGAAAGGTCAAGGCGGCCTTTTAGAACCATGTATCCAGTGTAGAACAGCGGAACGGGTGAAACATCCTCTACTATCCAACCTGCTTTTTCGAAATGATTCCGCCACCAGCTTGGCCGAAAATAGAATACCTCAGTGAATGCATTACCGCGCTCTCCATGCCGTGCTGGGATGACGGCTCGCTTCAGCCGAGACGCCAAACTTGGACTCGCGGCTTGAGACGGATCGGACGCACCCGAGGACGAACCCTCCGCAACGCGCACGCCCCCAGAGAATGAGATCAGCTTCTGCATTAGTGAAACATAATGGGTCACGTTGGACCACAGCCGCCACGTATGTGACGGCATGACGTGGATGGCGCGGCCTTTAGGTTTCAGTACTCTCATCATTTCAGTCTGAAGGATGTCCAGATGCGGGACATGCTCCAGCACATTGGAGGAGAACAACGTGTCGAACGTTTCATCTTCGAAAGGAATATGTACCCCGTCGTATTCGATCATGGGAAATACTCGTGCATGTCGATAGTTTGATGCAGCCATCTCGATGGAAGTGATGTCCACACCGCGACGTTGCAGAGCGGCCGCCTGTGATCCGGTGCCGCCGCCAATTTCCAGCACTTTGCCCTCCAGCCCGTTCGCACGAACTAGGATACTATCCAATTCCGCGGCTCTCACGCGATCGAGCCATTGCAAAACCGTGTCACCCATGGGCCCCAACTCCATTACGCGCAGCACTGATGTTTGCCGGAGCGCCGCCGCCAAGGAAGTCCGGCCGCTTTTACATGATATCCGATGGCGACCCGGCGTCCAACCGTGCCGCAGTGCCAGCGGAAATCATTTCCGATCGCCAACGATTTCGATGAAGCAACAGAAACGCGAACATACCCGACAATATAGTTGCGATCACGTAACCCGCGCTGGCGGCAAGCGCTATCCCCGCAACGCCGAGAGGACCGAGAAGCACGAGACTGCCGCCGATGTTCGTCACCGCATTGGTCAGGGCAATGAAAGCAACCAGCCCATTGCGCTGCAAAGAAATCAGGACACGCACATACAATATTCCACAGAGATAGAACGGCAGCTGCAAAGCAAGATACATCTGTATGGCAGCAACGAGACGCGAATCCTCGGCAGAAAACGCGCCTCTCTGAAATGTTAATCTGACCAGATCATAAGAATAGAACCAAAGCAGCGCGGCCGCAGGGAGCGACAGTGCCAGCGCAATCCAGCTCCAATGAACCAAAACACTTCGCAACTGCGTCCATTGGCGTTCTCGCACCTGTACGGCAAAATGCGGCAAAACGGCCACCGCCAACGGCAAAGCGCCCGCCCCGATCAAAACGCTTATGATCTTTGCACCATAGCCGTAGGCGGCAACGCCGCCGGGACCGGCAAAGCTGGCAAAGTACTGATCGGCCAGGATCGCGACGCTCAGGATTCCGCTGCCGACCACCACCATAGCGAATTCCCGCAGAACTCTACGGAGCGGTTCGGTCAGACCGCCCCATCGCGGTCGAAACGATAGGTTCGCACGCGCCGCAGCCACGATTACCACACCCGCTTCAGCAATTACCCCGGCAAGATAGCCGGCAAGAAGAACTTCAGCGCTGGCAGCGCCCCAATCAACGGCAAGAACGACGCAGAGGGCAAAGGAACGAAACATTGGCGCCAACGCGACAATCGCAAATCGATTGGTTGCATTCAACAGTCCGCCCAGGAATGTCGACCATCCCTGCACGACGATGCACGGAAGAAATCCGAAGAAGAAAAAGCTCGTCAGGCGCGTCCGTTCCACATCGAAGCCTGCAGTCAATAAGGCCATAGTTGGGTGATGCAGAAGCAGTAAAATTGCCGACACCAAGAGGAGAAGTACCAGCCCGATCATCGCCGTTGAAGATGACAGCGAGTCTGCCTCTGCGCGATCGGAGTGTCCGTGGAGGCGGACTACCTCAGGTACGATTGCCAAGCCGAGTGAGGTACCGACCACCTGCACAGCCATCATCGGCACCAGCAGCCCCATCAGGAAGGCGTCGACGATTTCGCCCGTGCCGAACCGATAGGCGAAGATCAGGTCGCGCAGAACAGCAACGACCATGACAATGCCGTTCATCGCCCCCACAGTCACTGCGGCTGCGAAAATACGTCGGTTTACGGTCGGCATCTGGTCGGTCCCACCATTACGCGGGTGCCTCCGTGTTAGCCGGGGAGCGCGTATCTTGTAGTGCGGGCGTGGGGCGCCCCCGCACCGATATTGGCTCGACGGGCTGCTGACGGTTATGCGGTCCGAACGGCAAAATCACGGTACCACTCATATCGAGGGAGATGGCGGCTCTTGCGAGATTGGCGGTCCAATTCGACACCGAGTCCTTAAACCCGGTAGAAATCGCGATACCATCTGACAAAGCGTTCAACTCCATCTTCGATCGAGGTTCGATGTACTGAGAACGGTATCTCAGTTACCGCGCCGTAGACAAAACTGGAGGACGCATAGATGAGATGCCGAACGTTGTGATTCCGGCAAGCTTCCAGCAAATTCAAAAAACCCTGGATGTTGCTATTTATATATGCGCGAGGATTGACCAGAGAGTATCGAACGCCAGCCTGAGCAGCAAGATGAATAACAACGTCGATCGACTTGCTGTCGAAGACTCTATTCAGAGCATCCCTGTCGGATATATCCAGCTTCTTGAACTGAAAATCGGGATTTTGATTTAATTTCGAGAGCCGGGCTTCTTTGAGACTCACATCGTAGTAATCGTTGATATTATCAATTCCGACAGCATCAATCCCGCGATCAAGAAGCTTCGCGCTCACGTGATATCCGATAAAACCGGCCGCTCCCGTAACAAGTGTAGACATCGTTTTGGCCATTTTTTCGAAGTTGATGCGATTCGCACCTGTGGCACCAGAGCTTTTACAATCAGGATCAGGTCATCATCGATAGTTCCGAGTTTGTCAACTCGGGACCGAACCTGAATCAAGCGTACAAATGAAATCGACCCACCGGCTGCGCAAGCAATAACATGAGAAGCGAGTAGCCTTCGGGTCAGGTGATCAACCGCCGAAATTGATCCTCAAAGCCAGATACCATCGTATCGATCGAGAAGCTGTTCTCGATGCGCTGGCGAGCGGCGGCATTAGTTTCACCGTCAATCTTCACCTCTCGACAAAGCTTCGCGATGCCATCCGCGAGCGCCTTTTCGTCGCCGGGCGGCACGACATAGCCGGTCGATCCGACAATATCCAAGGCGTCACCCACGTCCGTCGCGACGCAGCGGCGGCCGCACGCCATTGCTTCCGCTAAAGTGTTCGAGAATCCTTCTCCATACGCGGACGAAGAACAGACGACATCGCAGGCGCTGAAGACCGCCGGCATGTCGTCCCGCCCGGCCGACCAAATCATCCGGCTACCTAGGCCCACGGACGCAGCAAGGGCCGCTAGATCCTCGCGCAGGATCGGCTTCTCGTCGCCGACGCAAACGAAGTGCATGTCCGGCCTCTCCGCGGCGACAAGTGCAGCAGCGCGGATGAAGGTGCGGTGGTCCTTCATCGGATCCAATCGCCCGATGAGCCCGACGAGGGTCTCGGCATCGGCTACATTCCACGCCTCTCGCAACCTGCGTCGGCCGAGCAGGTCAGGCTGGAACCGCTCTGTATCGATTCCGTTGGCGATCACCACGACCTTGTCGGCCTGGAAGCCCTTCGCCAAAGCCGAATTTCGGCCGGTATTGGAGTTGGAGATCACAACGTTAGCTAATCGCGAGCCGATGATTTCCAGCTGATAGCTCAGCCTTGTCAGGCGGTCGTAGCGCTGAAGATCCATATTCGAAGCACGCACGCCCCATGCCAGCCTTAACCGCGGGCGGAGCAGCTTACAGGTTGCGGCAACCAAGTTCGGTACCTGCAGAAACGTGCAGATGATATCCGGCTTCTCCACCCTCAATAGTCGCAAGGTGCTTCGAAGAAAGCCGAGTACGTCCCATCGGCTTCGCTTGCCGAGAACCTGCAGACGAACTCCACTTTCGCGAAGGTCTCGAATAAGTGGCCCCTCATCGTAAAACAAGGCGACCGTCACGTCATGGCCTCGCCGCGCCAGGCCGATTGCCAGCGCAACTAGCTGCCGCTGCGCACCGCCGCGTCCCAATGAGCGCTCAATGAACAAGACTCTCAACACGCGCTCCTTCAAAGCGAAATTTGCTCCGCAGAGCTTGGCGTCTTAGAATGCGTCGCGGCGTCGGACGTATCGCTCCGCTGGAACACAAATTCGCTGCAGCTGACCCAGGCGCATCTGCTAGACTCACTTCAGCCGTGTATAACAGCAGTAGGTTGATGTCGCACACCTCACGAATAGACAACGTCGAACGTCCCCGCCGAATCCGGAGACAAGTCGAGAACCGATGACTGCCGCGCCACCCAGCTCTACTTCAGCGCCTCTCCCGTTAGCGACGCACGCATTGCGGCGACCCGAATTCTGGCCAAGATCGATCGCAAATACGCACCCCGCTCCCAGCCGCCGCTGTGGCGTGGGCTCTCTGGTTGTGGAGGCCGAGGATGTTGCGCTACAGTGCAGTATGAGATGGGATAGATCGACGAAATGGGCACTAGCCGCCGCTGGCGCCATTTTCTATTTTTCAACGGCTCTGTGGCTACATTATTCCTACGTCCCGATCAAGGCGCCGGTTAAAGACGCGGTTCGCTTGTTCCGGCCGGTTTTCAAATACGAAAGTTCCAACTATGCATTTGTTTCGGTGGCGGCTCCGCTCGATGACTTTTCGGATTCATCAGCTGTGCAAGAGCGATCGCCTTTTGTAATTTACGAGAATGACAGACCGCTAGGGCCGGCGCACGGCAAGCACAGCGATATCGCCGAGTATGGCCTTGGCCGTTTCTCTCATTGGAAAGGCATCGGGTTTATATTTTCAACGAGCAATAACTCCGATCCAAATAACAATGGACGCCTCTATTGGGCGATCCGGCCATGAACAATTATCAATTTTGCGCCGACTTTGCTTTGCGTTCGGCGGCCGGTCACTCCGATTTCAAGGTACTCGATTACGGCTGCGGTGCCGGGCAAACCATTCAATTGATGAGAGACGCCGGACTTGATGCTTGGGGTTGCGAAACCTTCTACGAAGGAGGTGACGTTTCCTCTCAAATACCGGTTGGTATTCGCGACCGAATTAACCCCATGGAAGGCGACCGCATTCCATTTCATGACGAGACTTTCGATCTCGTCATGAGTAACCAGGTCTTGGAGCATGTCGCCGATCTTGATATCGTGCTTTCCCAAATTAACCGCGTTATCAAGCCCGGCGGCACTTGCCTAAGCCTCTTTCCTCATCGCGAAGTGTGGCGCGAAGGGCATTGCAACATTCCGTTTCTGCATCGGTTTCCGAAGGACTCATCACCGCGCATTTATTATGCGGCTGCGCTTTGCACGCTTGGCGTGGGATATTTCAAAGACGAAAAGACTACGATGAATTGGTCGCGAAACTTCTGCCAATGGCTGGACGCGTGGTGTCATTATCGCTCATATGATGAGATTGAAAAGAGTTTCACGCAGCATCTTTCAAAACCGCGGCATATTGAGGCTGACTGGATCGTCAGTCGCAGCCAAAAACTAGAATTGCTACCGAGATGGCTTCGCCAATTAACGGTACGCAAGTTTGCCGGGCTTGTGTTTTTGACAACAAAATCGCCATTGTGAGCATCGCGCTTCGAGTCCCGTCAATCAGCGAATGATCGGTATTGACATACATTAGAGCGGACGTACTACATCAATTATTGGGCTATTTCCGGATTTGCGGTATCAGTTGCCGCGCGCCCCGCGATGGAGTGATGCCATTAGTCTAACCGAACGCGAAGCGCATTTTGAGTTCGGGGAAAACTGGAAAAATTATTCAAGGACCATCGACCAAAAGCGCATCGACTTCGCTATCGAAGGTGTAAGAAAACTGTTTCCCGATAGCCTGGCGGGCAAAGCCTTTTTGGACATCGGTTGCGGATCGGGCCTGCATTCCATGGCTGCGCTTTCGCTAGGCGCAGCATCGGTGACGGCGATCGATATCGATGAGAACTCCGTCAGCACGACGCAAGAACTGCTTACCAAGCACGCGCCTGCTTCGAAATGGACCGCGAAGATCGCTTCCGTTCTCGACGCCTCGCCAGACACATTTGGCCGGTTTGACATCGTCTATTCCTGGGGTGTCCTGCATCACACCGGCGACATGTGGCGCGCAATCGAACGTGCGTCTCAATTCGTCACCTTCGGCGGCCGGTTTGCGATAGCGATCTATTCCGCAACCGCATACGACTCGATGTGGAAGGCCGAGAAGAAATTCTATTCACAGGTGCCGCGGCCGGTTCAATGGGTCATCAGGCAAATCTATATGGTTGCTTAGTTTGTTCGCCTGACGTTGTTGGGAAGAAATCCGATTTCCTATGTACGGATTTGTTCGGAAATTCGCGGCATGAACTTTTCCCACGACGCCCATGACTGGCTTGGCGGATATCCGTACGAAACGGCGAGCGCTACCGAACTTCATGACCGTATTTGCGCGATGGGATTTACCGAAGAGCGATCCTTTCGCTTGCCTATAACTCGCGGGTTATTCGGGTCCGGATGTCATGAATTTGTGTTTCGGAAGGCCCGGTGACGCCACATTGGCATTGATATTGTGGCCCCTCGAGTGAATTGTCCGGTCTCGTTTGCGCAGGTTTGGAGAACGGTGTTTTGAGAGGATTTGAGCTACACCGTGGCATGAAACCAAATCTTGTCCGCTCATGGTCGGCGCCGCTTGTTAGATTCCTCATCATGGGCAGTATTCGATGCCGGCTAGTGCAGCTGCACTCACCGTGATAGATGTCATCCATCGCACGGTGTGCTTGCAGCAGTTTCAAATGGCGTCAATGCGTAAGCTTGGAAAAATCGTGATTGTGAGCGAACATTATGCTCCTGATCCCAGCACGACAGCCACCTATATAACGGCAATTGCCAACGGACTGACGGCTGACCACGAGGTTCTTGTAATTTCCGGAACCGCCCATTCCGCCTCACCCGCCACTTCGGAGTCTGCTCGACCCTACGTCGTCGAGATCAGCAGCTGGACACCGGAAAAAGATGCCCTGGTGCGGCGGGCGATTGCTATGGCGCTGTTCTCGGTCAAGATGTTCTTTGCCACTCTCAAACGTGTCACCAGAAATGATGTCGTACTTAGCGTGACGACGCCGTTCGTACCTCCATATTCGGTCACGTTGGCGGCGAAGTTGCGCGGAGCCTCTGTCGCACTCCTAATTTACGATCTGTACCCCGAAGCCTTGGTGATGGCAGGATTGGTGCAGCCCGGATCTTTGGTGGCCAGAACGATACGCGTGGCCAACGGCATTCTGTTCGGCGCACTCGATGCCATCATCACTATTGGGCGCGACGTGGAACCACTTCTACTTAACTACAAGAGCGTTGAGAGCCGGCAAATTAGGTTTATTCCGAACTGGGCGCTGCTACCCATCGGATATCGCGAGATTGCTAACGGCAATTCCTTCCGGCATCCATTCGCCGACAAGCTAGTCGTTGGACTATCTGGAAACCTAGGGTTCACCCACAGTGCGAGCACGGTGTATGAGGCCGCACGACTATTGAAGGATGAAAAAAATATCCACTTTTTGCTGTCCGGATGGGGCAGCGGATGGAAGCAATTGACGGAGCTTTACGCAAAGGCTCCCCTCGACAATGTTACGCTAATCGATCGAGTCCCGGAGTCCGAACTTGAGGAATTTCTGTCGGCGGCCGACGTCTGGATCATCCCCTATCGCCGCAATGTCGCCGGCGTCTCAGTTCCTAGTCGAATCTACAATCTAATTGCAGTGGGGAGACCGATCATCGTCGCCGCCGAAGGTTATTCAGAGGCGGCATTGATGTTGAAGGAAGAAGATATTGGTTGGGTCGTAAGACCGGAAGATCCGCTCGATCTCGCAGAGGCCATTCGATCGGCCGCATCCGATCGGGAGGAGACACTTGCAAAAGGTCGACGTGCGGCTCTCGCTGCTCAACGCTATAGGTACGATCGAGCGATCGCTTCGTATCGACAGATCATCAGCGACGTTATGTACAATCGCCCAGTAAACCGATCATGACCCCGATGGCCCTTGTAACCGGTGCCAACGGATTTGCGGGACGTCACTGGTATCGGGCTTTTTTTCAGACCGTTGGCTCATCAAGCCGCGGCCGAACAAACCTCCTAGATCCTGGCCAGCAACGCCAGGCTTGTTTGGCGCGAGCTTTAGAGATCCGGTCGCCGGCGTACAAAGGCCTTCATCGTTGCCCCGAGGCCCTCTTTGGTCTCAATCAGTGGTCGCCACCCTGTATTCTCCAATTTTGCCGAACTCACCACCAGTTCGCGACCGATCCGCTCCCACAGTTCCCCCCTCCCTGCGGCTCTGATCAACGCCTTGATCGCTGATGGCGAAATCGAAATCAACCGCGGCGAGCGTCCCACTGCCTTGCGCATCACAGTGAACATGTCGGCGATCGTAATCGGCTCGCGATCAGCAACGATAAAGGTCTGGTTGAGGGTTCCTGGACTATCGAAACAATGCGCGATCGCCAGCGCTAGGTTTTCGACCGCGAGCAGTGAACGCCGGTTGCCAAAGGCCCCGAAGGGTAGCGGCCAAGGCGACGCAGCTAACCGCAATAATAACCGAATATTTGCTGAAGCAGTCGGGCCGTATACAATGACGGGCCGCAAAATTGTGAAAGGCGCGCCACGCTCCGCGATTTCCAGTTCAGCCGCGAGCTTTGAGCGACCATAGGCCGTCATTGGCCGCAACTCACTCGTCTCGGTTTGTATATTGTCAGTGGCGGACCCCGTTTGAGCAGCGATTGACGACAGAAAAATTAACCGCCTTACGGAATGACGCAGGCAGGCTTTCGCCAGGGTGACAGCCGCTCCTCGATTGACTCGGTCGTAGTCAACGCTCTGGGGTAGCGGGTAGTGGGCGATTCCGGCGAGATGCACGACTACGTCTATACCAGCCAAGAGGACATCCCAATCGATCTCCCTCATCACTGTTAGATCATGACAAACAACGCTCTCGATGCGTTCCCCGGCAACCGCGCTGCTCGGGTTCCGCGAGGCAGCCCTCACGTGATGCCCAGCTGCTGCCAGGAAAGGGACGAGTACCGCCCCAACAAAGCCTGAAGCGCCAGTAACTAGGATATTAAAGGACATGTCGGCACGTGACCAGATTTTACGTTGCCGCGCAAACTACCAGACGTGGCGAGAACTTATCAATTTTGGTCCCCTTCAATTAGCGAAGCGAAGCCAATGAGATCTGGCTGGCGGGGACCACCGCGAGAACATGGTCTTGACAAGTTCATTCTTAATCGGACAAAGACCCCGAGCATGCGTTCCACTGCTACAAATTTAGGTGGCTTCGTTGCGGACGAACCCGTTACCTTGCGGCTGATAAGCCGTTCAGATTCGATCTAGCGCGGCTTGGACAGGTGGCGATCGAAGGTTTCTTCGATTTGTTTGAGGGGCCGGTAATTGCACCATGCATCAAGCCAGCGACAGAAATTCCGAGATCATTGCATTGGCGTCAGGTCTTTCTTGAAATAGCAAAGCCCTAAAGATCGCAGGGCTTGTCAAATTAACAGATATTACGGGCTATTTTGGAGAATTGGAACTTGACAAGGTTTAGATTGCGCCCTGAGGGGGGAAGCTCACGCTTCGACCGCCTTTGGTCACGCATATGCATCGCCTTACTCATCGTTTTGAACGTAGTTATTGGCAACTTTCTCTGGTTTACGCCCCGCCTCACAAGTTCGATTGCGAGTTCCGCGATAACTTCAGAATTAGGCGCAGCCTACGTTGCTGCCGTGCCTTTCGACAAAAGCTTGCCATACGTGCCCCTAGGCGACACGAATGAACAGCCGCACAGATCCGGCCTCGCGCTATTCGAGAACGGCCGTGCGCTTGGTCCACCGCATGCCCCACATTCTCAAATCAGAGAACGCGGCTCCGGCCAATATTCTCATTGGAACGATTCAATCATCTTCTCATCTTCGGATGGGAGCGATCCGCGCATCAATGGTCGGATCTATTCATTCGAAGCGCCAACAACTGTTAAGCGTCCGCTGCGGACGCCTCTCCTGACCGTTCTCGCGTTGGCAAATGCGGGATTTTTCGTGTTTTTCCGATCGGAGGTCGCGGCCTTTTTTCGATCCCGGTCAAGGACGCTGCTCCGAATCCTTGCACTCTCGATGGTTGGAGCTGCCGGTCTATCTGCGCTGGGTGTATTCGGAACATTGGTCGTTGCAAGAAGTGGCATGCCGAAAGATGCGGCATTGACCATCCAAGCCCTGCAACACGCCTGCCTTGGTTGTCTCTTATCTTTCGGAATCTGGGCGGCCGGCGCAGGGGTCTTGCGGTGGATACTACGTGATCCTCGTGCCCCTCTGGCACAGGTTCTTATACCTGCCTTCCCAATCGGTCTCTTGGTGCTTGCTGCTCTGACAACAATCTCAATTCTATTTCCAAAAGGTCGGGAAATTTCGTTCGCCCTGTGGGTCGTATGTCTACTCCCTCTTGTCCGGTGGCGCCCGCCGTGGCAGGAGGTCGCGGTTGCCATAAAGGCAGCCCTTAGCATAATTCCTTTTGCAATTGCCTTTGGAATTTGGTTGGCTCTGCTGTGGCATGGACCAACAGAGACCCTATCGGGATCACCGTCCGGGGATCTTACTTACTATGCGGGAGGCATCTGGTCGCTTGCCCATCAACCTTATCCGTACATTGACCTCGGCTATGCGAACGGCGGTACCCGAGGCTATTTCAACAGCCTTTTCCCGGCGCTCGGGGCAGCGCTGTTGTATCTTCCTGACTTCGATCCGTTTCTTTTTTTGCTGGCAAGCGGCGGGACGTCATACATTCTCTTGAGTGCCCTCATGCTGCATTTTTATGTCGCTGATCGCGCTCCCAGATCGCCCGGCATCTTTGAAATAGTTGTTTTAATTCTTTCCGTCCTTGTCGCAGCTCGTTATCCCTACTGGGTCGTCGAGAGCATTCCAGTTGTTTTTGTGCCCGCCCTAACAATCGCAGTTTGGTGGATGGCGGAGCGAGGACAGGACGATTTCAAGTGGAGCATCGCCGCGATGTTCGCGGGCTTGACCGGCTCGATCTTATCGAAAGTAACAACAGCCGCGGTGCTGGTTCCGCTCGGAGCAGCGGGTATTTGGAAGCATTTTTGGATACTGCCTTACTCGGTTCGGGCAATGGCATTGGGCGTTGGCTGCATAATTAGCGTCTATTCCGTCATGATGCTGTATCACTTTCTGCCGCTTTTTTTTGCTTTAGCCGACGTCAGCATGGGCCCTGAAAGTCTTCGCACCCCGACATGGTATTTTGTGTGGCGCGACGTAGCGGCACTCGGATTTGTGCTGCTGGCATGGTTAGTCGCTGATCGCCCCGTTGCACTCGCCCTAACCCTTGGACTTTCAACGTTCCTTCTCTTCTCCTTTTTGTTTCAAATCAATTTTGTCACAGTGGCGCTTCTCTTGGGCCTAATGATTTTTACGGGGTCGGGGCGCTCTACTCCGACTCGATCGCTCGCCTTGGCGGCCTTTGCAGCGTCTTTGCCGGCGGTGATATTGTCAGACCCCGCGGGCGCTTCTACTGGTATCGTTTGGGTCATTTGCCTTGGAGGGGCGGGGCTAGCCGCAATATTCAGCGCTATACGTATCAGAGGTGCCAGCCTGCTGACTCTGCGAACGTCGGCGGCGGTCGCAATAACGACAATTACAGTAGGAGGTCTAGCGCTTGTCGGGGTTGCGCGGGGCTTCATTATCGCAGATTCAGGTTGGCACTTACGAGGACCGGCGCTAACTCCCGAGTTGAGGGACGTCTGGTCGGCAGTAGGTCAGCTCACCCCGCCCGACGCTTTGATTTTCACTGACCAGGTTGATGAAACAATCAATGTTCTCGGCGGCTGGAACAATTATGCCTTTAGAGGTCAACGCCAAATTTATTTATCATCATATTACACCGTATTTGAGCTGCGAAACGACAAGACAAAGCTACGCGAGGTTCTGTCCATGAACGAATCTGTCCTAACTGGAGCAATAAAGCCGATTGACGTTCCGACCAAGGCTTCCCACGAGCATGCATTCGCGGTTGTCTCAGCGTCACGGGTCGCGCCGCTCTCCTGGCAAAAGATCTACGGCAACAAGAACTACGCGATTTTCAAAATTACCTCTTGAGTGGGTCGTCGGATGTATTCCATGGTTTGGGGATGTTTTCACGCCCCGGGTGCTAACAAAATATGGCTGATCGTCGCCCTGCCTTTCCCATTTCTCAAATACCCTGGTGTCGAGCGCCTATTTCCATACCTTTCCGTGGAGTGAATTGCTTGCAGCTCCACCCGGCGCTGGCATTGATGTCTCCAGCGCGGTTCAAAACGGCAATCGGCCTGTTTATCGGCATCTCATTCCGGCATAAATTCAACGGTCAGTTGGACGCAAGGGGTCTTCGCTTCTTGGCGAACCGATAGAGCAGCATGCAGCTTAGACATAACACCCAGACCCTTGCGAGATGGTCGTCGATCTTGGTTACGGTGGCGGTCCTCGCGAAGACCTTTGTGCCGTTCTATTTGATTGGCTCGACAGTGATCTTTTCGGCGTCTGTCTCGGCCGGGCTCGTTCTGGTTGTCTTGAGTTGGCGTCCGATTTTCGACGCCGCCGGCCGGATCCCGGACGCCCTCATCGTAGCCGCGCTGTTCTACGCGGTCGTGGTCGTCAGCTTCCTGGCGTATTCTCGCGGCGCAGTGCCGACGACGCACCTATGGGGCATCTTGGTCTTCCATGGAATCATGCTGATTTTTGGCTTTTCCGCTGCGCGGGCGCTGAAGATGGTCTTATTGGTGCTTCTGGCCGCGGCGACGATCTATGCGGCTCTGCTTGTCCAGCATGCACTGCGGTTCGGCGGCGTCACGAAGGGTGTAAGTATCGATGACATCTTCGGAATCGGCGTACCAGCGATATATATCACCTTCCATCAGAATATCGGCTTCGTGCTCGGCCTCGGCGCGCTCGCCGCATTTGGATTGGCATCCAACCGCACCACGAAGATGCTGGCCGCCAGCGCACTTCCGGTCGTGATGGTATTCCTGTTTCACATTGCCGCACGAACAGCGTTGGTCGCGCTTGCGAGCAGTCTTGTCTTCCTAGGTTTGAGAAAAGCGGCATTGCTGACTGCCACGGCTGCCATCCTGGCTGCGGGGATCGCACTATGGGTATCTTCTCAGCACACTCTAAATCAAATTGAAGTGGACGCAGGGGCACCTGACGCAGTCTCTCGGACCATCCGAGAGCTCCAGGATCCTGATCCCAGATTCCGTTTGCCGATATGGAAACAGACCTGGCACCATATCGTGAGCGAGCCGGATCGATTGGCATTTGGGCGGGGCATCGGCATGTATCCGGTGGAAGCGGGTTTCGGCCCTCCGGATTGGTTGCTCCACTCTACCGAAGGATCCAAGCATTATCCCCACAACGTGCATCTGGAGATACTCTACGAAACCGGAATTGTTGGGCTACTGTTGTTTAGCATTCTGACTATCTTGCCAATCGTTGGGTCGCTGCGTCGCTTGTCCGTATTTTCCTCGGCGGAGAGATCCGCCGTAGCCATATATGTTTTCACTCTCGTGAGTTCCGACATTTCCGGCGCGTTTGCCTATACATACGTACTGCAATTTTTCCTCGCATTGACAGTTGGGACTATTGCCCTGAAACGAGGCGATGATATTGCGATCCGCGAACTTGAAAATTCCAAAGTGGAACTCGATCGAACGTTCTCCACGCGCGTTCGGATTTAGCCCTGGTTGGATAAAATAAACATGGCGAGTGCCAGGCGCGGTAAAATGCGGGTTTTTGTTTTTAGGATATAAGCGATGATGACCGAGAACGCCCGCTTCGCCGCCAGCGCGCTTGCTTAAGTTTGTGTCGTCGAGATTCAATTAGCCCTTTATCAACTTCGGCCGCTTGGGCATCTCAGAATGTTCGAATCAAATCGATGACTTCGTCCTGCTGCTCGCGCGTAATCTCCGCAAACATCGGCAGCGACAAGATCCTGCTTTGGTCACGATGCGCGTTGGGAAATTGTTCGGGGCGAGCTCTTAGCCGGCTATAGGCTTCGAGAAACGGCAGCGCGGTGGGGTAGTTGATCGCGCTCTGAACGCCGTGGGCATTCAGATGCGCCGCCAGCGCATCGCGGCGCGGATGCTGGATTGTGTAGAGATGGTAAACGTGCGTGCGCTCCGCTCCCACCGACGGCACGACGACATCCTCGACTTGGTCGAGACCGGCTTCGTAAATCTTCGCCGCCTGCTGGCGCGCTTTGGTCCATGCGGGCAAATGGGGCAATTTGGCCGACAGGATCGCCGCCTGCAGGCCGTCGAGCCGGCTGTTGATGCCCTCGATACGATGGTGATGTTTCACCAGACCCCCATGACGCGCCAGCATGGTCATGCGCTCGGCGAGCGCCGCATCATTGGTCACAGTGGCGCCGGCGTCGCCCATCGCCCCCAAATTCTTGCCCGGATAGAACGAATAGGTCGCAGCCGCGCCGAAAGTGCCGACCTGCCGTCCCTTGTAGCGCGCCAAATGCGCCTGCGCGCAGTCCTCCACCACCCAAAGTCCGTGTCTGGATGCGATCCCCATGATCGCGTCCATATCCGCGGGCTGTCCGTACAGATGCACAGGAATGATGCCGACCGTCCGTGCCGTGATCGCAGCTTCAATCGCCGCCGGATCGATAGTGAAGGTCGCCCCGTCGGTATCGGCGAAGACGACGGTCGCGCCGGCGTGGGTGATCATCGCCGATGTAGAGATCCACGAATGCGCCGTGGTGATGACCTCGTCGCCCGGCCGGACCTTCAGCGCGGCCATCGTAAGATACAGCGCATCGGTGCCATTGGCGCAAGAAACGCAATGTTTGATCTCGCCAGCGGCGGCGAAATCCCGCTCGAACCCATCGACATAGGGACCGCGAATGAAGGCGTTATCGCGAATGACGGCGGCGATGGCGCAATCAATCTCGCTTTTGATGTCTTGGTATTGCAGCTGCAGATCGGCGAAGGGGACTGCCATGAACGTCTTCCTTATCCGCGTGACGGCAGGCGGCGCGCCGGGTTACCCGCATAGGCGCCGGCGGTCGTGATATCCCTGGTCACAACGGCACCAGCCCCGATCACGACGTCGTTGGCGATACGCACCGGCATGATCGTGGCATTGGAGCCGATCGACACGCGATGCCCGATCACGGTCTCGCGCCACAGCTCCTTGCGCCCCCGCGCGGGTCCGCTGGACGAGAACGTGTCGTTGATGAAGACCACGCCATGCCCGACAAAGCAATCCTCGCCGATCGTTACCAGCTCGCAGATGAAGGCATGTGATTGCACGCGGGTACGGGCGCCGATCACCGCGCCCTTCTGGATCTCGGTAAACGGCCCTACGAAGCAATCGTCGCCGATTTTGCAGCCGTAGATGTTACAGGGCTCGACGATTTTCACCCGCGCACCGAATTCGACGTCGCGCACGCCGCTCTGATGTACCTCCGGCTCACTCACGACACGACACCCAGTCGGCTCAACCGCGGTGTGAAGCGGAGCGGCACTTCGAGGCCGGTTTCGATCGATTCATAAAGTGCAGAGATCAATTCTAGACTCTTGCGCCCCTCCAAGCCATCCACCAGCGCGGCGCGCTGATGAATCAAACAGTCGATCACGTGCTGATAATAGGCCTGATGACCAAAGCCGTAGACATTCGGCGGATTGACGGAAAATTTCTCGACCACATCCTTGTCCGACGGAAGTTCTTCGACAAAACGCCAATGCCTGATCTGGTTCACGGCGAAACCCGCGATTTCGACCGTCCCCTTCTCGCCCAAAATCGAGAGCGAGCCTTCGAGATCGGTCGGACGCGCGGCGGTCGTCGCCTCGATGATTCCCAGCGCCCCGTTGCGGAATTTCAGCGTTGCGACCGCGGTGTCTTCGGTTTCGATCTTGGCAAGCGCGGTGGTGGCGCGCGCATGAACGCTGACGACATCGCCAAAAAACCATTCCAGCATATCGACGTGATGGCTGGCTTGGTTGGTGAGCACGCCGCCATCATAGGCCCAGGTGCCGCGCCACCTGTCCTGATCGTAATAGGCCTGATCCCGGCACCAACGCACCCGCACAGTGCCCAGAATAAGCCGGCCGAACCGCCCAGCCGCAAGAGCCTCACGCGCCTTGACGACTGGAACGTTGAAACGGTTCTGCTTGACGATGAATAGCTTGACGCCGGCTTCGTCACAGGCGCGGATCATGTCGTCGGCGTCCTGAAGCCGCAGCGCCATCGGCTTTTCGACCACGACATGCTTCCCGGCCCTGGCGCAGGCGATGACATGCGCGGGATGCATTCCGCTCGGCGTCAGCACCGCGACCGCGTCGACGTCTTTCCGCGCCAAAAATTCACCGATGTCGTAGTGCGTAGGAACGCCGAACTTCGAGGCAATGGCGTCGGCGCGGGCCCGGATGGGATCACAGACGGCGACCAGACTGGCCCGGTGGACATGACCACCCCCCAACAGCTCAGAGTGACGCTTTGCAATGCGCCCGCATCCGAGCAGGCCAAATCTAATCATAGGACTTCCTTGCGGCTGCGATCACTATCGCAGGCAACTCAAAGGCAGGATGGCACGACGGACCTAATATAGACCAAATGTTTATGTTTACGGAAGCCGCCGCAAAATCAGAACACCTTCGCGGCAACGGGCACGCCACGCGCGATTTCGGGCAGAAAGCATGTGAGAAATCCGCTGAGACGCATGGATCGTCGACCGGCGCGAGAAGTATTCTGCCGGCCGCTAAAATCGCTTGATTTCCGGGGAAATGGCGGCGATCTATCGCTTCAGGGTAGCATCTTCGGATGTCCGTTAACCAAGGGGCCCCGATGCAGAGCGTTCTGATTACCGGCGGCGCGGGCTTCATCGGCCAGAACCTTGTGCATGCATGGCGCGCGGCGCGTCCCGACGACTGGGTGACAGTCGTTGACGCCATGACCTATGCGGCAAATGTTCGAAGCCTAGAGCCGTTGATCAAAAATCATGCCATCCAGTTCATCAGGGGCGATATCAAGGACGCGGCGCTGATACGAGGCCTGTTCGACGAGCACAAATTCACCCGCGTCATTCACCTCGCTGCGGAATCCCATGTCGATCGGTCGATCCTCGATCCCGAAGCCTTCCTCCAAACCAACGTGCTCGGCACCTTCACGTTGCTCAAGGCGGCGCTGGACGCATGGGGCTCGTCGGGCATGATCGATAGCGCCCGTTTTCTTCACGTATCGACCGATGAGGTATACGGCTCGCTGGAACCGGACGATCCTGCCTTTACGGAATCCTCGCCGTACCGCCCCAACTCGCCTTACGCCGCGAGCAAGGCGGCGAGCGATCATCTGGTACGGGCGTTCGTTCCGACCTACGGGATGCCGGCGCTGATCACCAACTGTTCGAACAATTACGGTCCCTATCAGCACCCGGAAAAACTGGTTCCATTGATGATCATTCACGCGCTGGAGGGCCAGCCGCTGCCGATCTACGGCGACGGCTCCAATGTGCGCGACTGGCTGCATGTCCTTGATCATTGCGAAGCGCTGATGAGCGTAATCGAGCGAGGTCGCATCGGGGAAACCTACAACGTCGGTGGCGGCAACGAACGCAACAACCGCGACGTGGTCGACCTGATTTGCAATGCAATCGACCAGGCTTTTGCCGCCGATCAAGGTCTTGCCTTACGATTTCCATCCTGTCCTGCGGTTTCGGGAGCTAGTTGCCGCTCGCTGATCACTTATATCACCGACCGGCCGGGTCATGATCACCGCTATGCGATCGACTCGACAAAGCTCGCGGACGAACTTGGAAATCACTGCCGCGTCGATTTCGAGACCGGACTTCGCCAGACCGTCGGCTGGTATCTGGGCCACGAAGATTGGTGGCGCGAGGTCACCGGCGGCGCCTACAAGGCGTGGATCGATCAAAACTACGGGTTCCGTGTCGCGGTTTAGAGTAATTCGCTCGCGGCCTAAGCCTGAATCAGCCACCTCGTTCGTCCGTCATCAACCCTGCGACGATTGAACCGCGTTGCGCATGACGAGCGCAAAATCCGTAACGAAGGTCTCAATGCGCTGATCGAGATCAGGTAAGAGATCACGGGGCGCTGGCGGCTCCGAAGCTTGCGAAACATCCCAGAGATGATCTGCCAGCAGCGCGGCATCGTCGATGCCGAAATAGCGCGCTGTGCCCCCGGTCTGTTCGCGGTGGACATCGATATCGGAAAGGATCATCGGCACGCCGAACGATTTGGCTTCCTCGACGGTCGTGCTCCAGCCCTCAAACCAGGATGGGTTGATGAGCGCCGTGGAGATGCGCAACAGCGCATAGACATGATCCAGTGGGAGCATTCCGAGATAGCGAAAGTTCTCGCCAAGGCCGCGGCCTTCGACCTGCTTCATCAGGCCGTCGAAATAGCCCGTTTCGCTGCGATCAGCCGGGGCGCCCGAGGAAACGACGACGACATCGAAACCACGCTTTTTCAGAATGGTCAGCGCATCGACGACGACCTGGTGATTCTTGTGCCGCCAGAACTGGTTCGGCAGGTAGAAATATATTGGCGGCAAGGCATATTGCGCCAAGACATCGGGAGGATTCGCGATCAGGACGTCAGGCGCGGGCTGCGTCGCGAACCGCACCACCGAGACGCGGTTGGTCAGGCTCGGATAAAACTTCCGACAGTCACGTAGCGCGCTTTCGCTGCTCAGCATGATGTACCGACCGGACGCAATTTGGGCACGAAAACCAAGTTCGCGACGCCATCGGGCGGTCGGTGAAAACAGCTGCGGCAGCCGGCGATGCTGAACGTCCGGAAACCATGCAACCGCGGGAAACGGCAGGCGCCAGCCGAAAAAACGGGCGGATTCGAAGACGAGGTCGATGCGCTTGGCCTTAAATTCGGCAGCCGCCCCGCGATCAAGCCCTAGCGCCAACGCAACAGCTAGACCTGACCGACGACGATCAAACGCCGGCGATTGCACGACCTCGACGCCAGGAATTCGACACAGAGCCGCAAGCTCGGTCGCATCGTCGTTCGTTCCCGCGAAGACCACCGGCACAATGGCGCCGGGACGATAGCGGTTTAGGGCGGCAAAAAGATTGAGTTGGTAGTTGTAGCCGCCAGCCCAAAGGTGGCGGGAGATATTCGTGAATGCTACGCGAAGCGTGCTATCGTCGGCCACGGGCCTCGTCCTTGAACCAGCTCACATAGTCTGCAAGGCCTTGATCAATCGAAAACCGCCAATCGAACGGCAAGTCCTGCAGTTTCTTATGATCGGACAGTAGGCTAAACGGGTCTCCCGCCCTGACCGCGCCGGAACAGTGCACCGTTATCTCACTACCCCAGTGCTTCGCCACCATACCCGCAATGTCGGCGACCCTGGTGCCGCATCCCGACCCGCCATTTATAATTTCGAATACACCTTCCTGCGGCAACTCTCCGATTATTGCCAGTAGCCGGACCACATCACGCACGTCGGTCCAGTCGCGTATTTCTTCACCTGTGCCCCCAATAAGAAGCGTGCGTTCATTCAGTTGCAGCCTAGAGCAGATATCCCACAGCAATTGCTTGCGATGATGCGGTCCGTAAACCGAGAATAAACGTGCAACGGTGCAGCGAATACCGAACGCTGCGGCGTAGCTTCTGCACAATTGCTCCATCATCAACTTGTGATGTCCATACGGCGACATTGGCGCTAGCGCTGCAGCCTCAGAAATTGGGCCTCTGTGATCGGTGCCATAAACCGCCGCACTTGAAGCGACGATCAGACGGCACTCGGGCGCGGAGCCGCGAAGCCACTCCAGCAACCGTGCCGTGCTCGTCACGGTGCGGGAAAAATCTTCAAATGGCTGCACGATGGATAGCCCGACCGACGATCCGCCCGCCAGATGAAAAATTTTCGATGGCAACCCATTCCTTGCCAGCGCGTTCAGATTGGCGGCATCGATTTCGCCATTCAGCCAGGTTTGCAATCCGATACGCCGCCTGTCGGCATCCTCCAGCGCGCCATGACCAATGCCATGCACGGCTTGACCGGCGTCAGCCAATTCTCGGGCCAGGTAGCGACCGACGAACCCTTTGGCGCCGGTGATCCAGACGGTCATGAAGCCACCTTGCGGCCGACAAATGAATAAAGCCGCCCTGGCCGCTGATCAAAGTGACCGGCGATAGAAAGCAGCGATCGGAAGATCCAATCTGGGCCCAGCGCCGCACGCATTAAGGGCCTGACGAATGTTCTCCTCGAGATCCTGTCTACAATCGCTTCCCTCAGACTGTCGATCGTATAGGGAAAAAGATTGATCGGACTCTCTAGCGGAGACAGAACCTCTATGGGATCAAAGCCTGCATTTTTCAACGCGCCGGTATAGCGATCGAGAAGATACGCCTTTTCCCCGCCGTAGAGATGATGCAGCGGGTGCTGATCGAGGAACAACCCAAGGTCGGCTTGCTTGCTGATCACATGCTCGCGCGCGGCAATAAAAATTCCACCGGGACGAAGTACGCGGTGAATTTCGTGGCAAGCCCTATCGAGATCGCGGGTGTGATGCAGTACGGCCCTCTCAAACACCACGTCGAACTCGGCGTTGGCAAATGGCAACCGTTCTGAAAATTCCTGAACGACATCGATCGGCAGTCTGGCTTCGGCGGCAAGCGCCCGGATTGCCGCCGCCCCAACGATAGCGCTCGGATCGGGCTCGAGTGCGGTGACCGCGAATCCCTCGCGGGCCAGCGCGTAGCTTGCAATACCGCGCCCGGCACCAACGTCGAGGGCGCGACCCCTCTTGCCCCGCAACAGCCGGGACGCCGCCTGCCATTCATCGCTGGCGTGATAGCGCTGGGCGGCCGCGATCAAGGGGTCGTCGTAGAAAGCGTCCAGCACAAGCTGGCGCCGGTCTGGCTGATTTCGAAGCCACACCACGGCACCTTCCCATGTCGAGGTTTCCCGACTAGCGTTCATCGGGAGACAATTCCCTGATAACGACCGCTGGATTTCCTGCCACGATGGAATAAGGCGGAACGTCTTTGGTAACAACGGCGCCCGCGGCGACGATTCCTCCGTCGCCCACGGTTACGCCGCGCAAAACAATTGCGCCTGCGCCGATCCACGCATCGTTACCAATCTTGACCGGACTCTCGTCAAGCGACAACTTGAGCGGATGGCCCTGTTCGAAAATTTGCTTGACCTGCTCGTGCCGTGCCGCCGCCTGGAGCGGATGCGTCAGGCTATCGAAGATGTTCACCGAATGCGAAATAAGCACGCGATCGCCAATCTCAATGGAGGCGGCTGACCAGATCCGGCTCCCTTCACCAACGTAGCACCATTCGCCGATCCTGATTTCACCGCCATGCGCGAAGGTAGACAATTCGCCAAGCACACGCGTATGACATCCTACTGCGATTTTGCGGCTATCCCCGGAGGCATTCCTGATTTTGGCGGTCCGGCACAACATCGCACCTTGCTGCAGTTCGCAAGTTGCCCGACCAATCAACCGTTGAACGAAAAGATCGGCATTGATCCGGCGATGTATTTTCAAGAGCGGACGCACTGCCTTCCCGAGCGTCGATTTCATCCGATAATAAGATGATTCATCCGTTCCCATTTTGCCTGTCCAACCCGAAACGCGCGCTATCTGAATTGCAAGGATATCGGCAGCGCTCTAGCTCGGCTATGCCTGAGCGACGAGACCCACAAACCGGCTCCACTGCACAGACTTGCTATAGATCTCAGAAATCCGGTTCCGTCCCCGGGCCGCCACCTCGGACGATCTAGGCCAGTTCTCCAGGCAATTCGAGATCAGTTCTGCGGCATGTTCGGAGGACCCGTAAGCCTCCATTGTTACGCCTGCTTCCATTGCATCTGGATAGTTTCCGACGTCCGACACCAGCAAGGCGCCGCAGCCCATGGCTTCAAAGCAACGCATATTTCCCCTGTCGTTACCAGCCATATCTATAGCGCCATTAAGCACGATTTTTGACTTTCCGATCAATTCATAAAGTTGCCGCCCAAAAATCGGAGGCTTGGCAAGTTTTCCAATCGCTTTAGGGCGACGATGCTTTTGCAGTGGCAGCAGGCTGCCGAGCGGACTTTCGGCTAGCATGGTCAGCCGCGATGCGTCGAGGCAATAGACCACCTGCCAAGTGTCAGCGAGATTAGCCACCCGGTCGAGAACTCTCGCGCGCACGGAATGATGCCTGGAATAGCCGCCGACGAAAAGTATATCGATGGGTCGTTGCACATGCCCAAATCCGTCCATCAAGGGGTCTATTGCAGGAGAAAATAATTCAGCTCGACAGCCCTTGTTGCGCCAAAAATCCAGAATCGATGGAAAATTTCCAAGTACCACGGTATAGAACGTTAGATCTGCATCACCCGATGGCGCAGCCCGCCAACAGAGTGTTTTCTTGACACAACCCGGTAGTTTACGAACAAATGAACTCGGGTACCGTACGGGATCGAGGTTGTAAAAGATCTCAGTCCTATGGCTCTCAATTTGGGCAAGCAATATGCTTTCAAGCGATGGTTTGCCCGGCATACCATTTTCGCGCGCCCAATGACGCTGCAAGATATCATCATCGCCATTGGTAAAGAAGGCATCCGGGTCTCCTTCGAGCACCGGTTTCAAGAAATTCAACGCACCAAATCGATCTGCCAAAAAAATCCGACGTCGCTCATCGAAGCCGAGCCCTTCCGGTGCAAGCAGGTTAAGGCGCTTTAGATATGACCGATAAAGCCCACTGTTTTGGAACAAGCGCATGGCTTAGTCGCACCTCGCCAACATCCATTTCTTGTTTAGATCTGGCCAGATCCGTCCGACCGATTCCCATTCCCACGTCTTGGAGGACGTTAAGCGGCCGACCGTCTTGCGCAGCGCTGGCTCGTCGACCAATTCGGCGAAGGCCGGAACGTTCTGATCAAGCAGGCAGGTCGTCCAGCCGGAAAGAGGTCCGTTCACCCACCCAGGCATCGGCGAATTGAAACCCACCTTCCGGCCTCCCATTATTTTGAAAATCTGCGCACCTGCTCAGTCAACCTTCAAGAGGATTGGTTGACGCAACCAGCGAGCGTACCACTCTGGCCGGGTTACCTACTGCCACCACATATGCGGGAATATCATGAGTTACCACCGAACAAGCTCCGATTACCGCCCCCTCGCCAATCGTAACGCCCTTTAGAATACTCACGTTGAATCCAATCCACACTTTGTCTTTCACCACGACTGGCGCGTGCGCAATGTGTTTCCAATTCTTTTGACCTTTACCCCAATCGCGAACATCGTCGCGGCGCAATTCCCAATTTGAGCTATGAGAATCGTGATCTGCGATTGTAACCCCCCAAGACATAATGACGTCGTCGCCAATTGCGAGACTTCTGTAACAAACGAGATGGCTTCGCCCTATAAATGAACGGCTTCCTATCCGGACCTCGCCACCAATTTCCTCGAAACTTATATAAGCATGGATAATCGAATTTTCGCCGACCGATAGCAGGTTACCTTTAACGCGCTTGATGCGGCGCCATGCGATTAACGATCCGTGGCCGATTTTGACGGCGGCAGAATACCGGCTCTTCCAGCCAAGGATGGAGTCGACGAGGCTTACTAACATACGCATCAACATATCATAGCCTTGCCAGCATCCATTTCATGTTCAGATACGGCCAAACCCGTCCGACCGATTCCCAATCCCACGTCTTTGAAACCGTCAAGCGGTTGACGGTCTTGCACAGTCTCTTCTCATCCACCAGCTCGGCGAACGCGGGAACGTTCTGATCGAGCAATCTGTCAAGCCAGCCAGAAAGCGGACCGTTGAGCCATTCCGGCATCGGTGAATTGAAGCCCACCTTGCGGCGTCCCATGCGGATCGACTCGGGCATCCGGCCCTTCATCGCCCGCCGCGCCACCATCTTGGTATAGCCGTCGGAGGACTTACTCGCGTCCGGGAGCGCCATCGCATAGGTAACGAGGCGCCAGTCCATGAACGGCATCCGCACTTCGACACCATGGGCCATCGAGAGACGATCGAAGTTGCGCAAGATTGTCGGCAGCACCGTGCTATGAAACATCCGATAGAGGCGCCGGTTCAGAGCGCCCCATTCGCGCGGAAGGACATCATCCTCGCCGACAAGACTTAGTTGAGCTGGAATAGCGCGCAGCCCGCCGCGCAAAAAATAATGCCCCTTACCTCTGACCGTCATTGTGCGCAGTATGTCGATGCAACGGCTCGCCAACGGAGAATTGGAGGCCGCTCCCGCGAGAATATTTCTCAAACGAAATGCTCCCGATCGACCCTCCTGAAGATAGGCTCCCATCAACTCATCGGCGCCGTGGCCATCAAGCGAAACCAGCACCTTCCGGCGGCTAACCTCGCGGTAAAGCAGCCACACAGCACTCGGCAGCGAAATATAGATGTCATCGCTGTCCTCGAGGATCCGGTCGATCTCCGTCAACGCGTCCCGGCGGCCGATCTCCATGATCGTCGGATCGACGCCCGCCCACATAGCTGCTTGCTCAGCCATGGGTCGCTCGTCGTTCAATGCTCCCGGGAAAGTGGCCACAAACGCGTGGCGCCAGGCTGCGCTGTCCCGCGGTCCCATCCCTGCTTTCTCATGCGCCGACATCGCGCAGATGACGGCGGATGAATCGAAGCCGCCGGACAGGCAGGTTCCGATCGGCACGTCGCTCCGCATTCGCAGAGCGACCGCGTCGCGAAACAGTTCGCCGAAGCGCTCGACCCGTTCGGCCTCGCTATTTGGAACCGGCGGCAGATGATCGAGGGTGCACCACCAGCGCCGGATTTCCAGGCGCCCCTCGCGCACCCACATGAAATGCCCGCCCTGCAGCCGGCGCACTTCGCGGCAGAGCGTGCGTTCGCTGCCCTCGACCCCGAAGGCATCGAGCATCAGCCGCCGCGCCACTTCGATATCGATTGAAGTCGCAATCAGTCCGCTCTGCACCAGCGCGCGATGCTCCGACGCAAAGACGAGACGCTGCGCCGACATCGCGTAAAGCAGTGGCTTGATACCAAAACGGTCTCGCGCCAGAAACAAATCGGTGGTCTCGGTATCAAATATCGCCAGCGCCCACATCCCGTTGAAGCGGGAGAGCATTCCTTCCTGCCAGGTGCGCCACGCCGCTAGAATGACCTCGGTATCCGATTGGGTCCGGAAGCTTTCGCCCAAGGCTTCGAGTTCCCTCCGAAGCTCGAGGAAATTATAGATTTCTCCGTTGAAGGCGATCACGTGACGACCGTCGTTGGAGAGCATGGGTTGGTAGCCGCCCGGCCCGGGATCGATGATGGCCAGCCGCCGGTGACCGAGAGCCACGTTCCGTTCTGCGCTGAACCAGTAGCCGGCGCCGTCCGGGCCGCGATGAGCAATGCGGTTCGTCAAATTCTCGATTTCCGCTGGCTCCACGGTTTGACCGCGAAAGTCAACGATGCCGGCAACTCCGCACATAATTAAGCGATCCTCCCGGGCAAGAGACGGCTCGCAATCACGCGCATGTCCCGCCGACAGGTTTCACCGTAAGGTCCGATTGCTGAAACAGCGATGACAACGACGAATATGAGACCCGCCGCCGCGCCGTACGAGATTCCGACTAACCACCAGTGCGGGGCTTGGTTGAATAAGCGATCCGCTGCGAAATAGCGCAAGGCGATCGCCGTCGTGAAGCCTGTTACCAACGGCTGCAGTACAAAGTGAGCTACCCGCGGCCACATGCCCGCCAGGTTGAAGGTTTGCCGAAGCAGGACCATGGTGACGGCGACCTGCGCGATCATCCCGAGACAGGCGCTCCAGCCCGCTGCCTGCCATCCGAAGTAAGGAAGCGCCACGACGCTTGTGGCCAGGGTAACCACGGCCGTCACCAGCGCGATCATAGCGTTGGAGCGTGACCGGCCGTTGGCCAGAAGATAATACGCGAATACGTTAGAGGCACATCCGAGCATTCCCGCCACCGCCAGCACGACAAGCAGCCTCTGGGTCTCGACAGCGACTTCCCTTCCCGTCCAGACATTGAGGAGCGGCCCGGCGACGGGGATCAGTGCACCGAGAACGCTTGCCGCCAAGAGATTCATGACCCAGGACGAGCGAAACAGTAGATCGGCCATCCGGTCGCTCGACTCCTCTTGCAGAGAACTAAAAAAGGGAAATAGGACCTCGCCGATCTTTAAAATGCCGACATAAATTGCTTCTTCAAGACGCTGCGCGACTGTGTAATATCCGACGAATTGGGGCAGGAGAAACGCCCCAAGCAGGTATCGGTCCGCCTGGCCCGCGATTAGGCCGCCACCCTGCGCGGCGAACTGCCAGGTTCCGAGGTTGATAAGTCCGCTAAGTGGCCCACGATGAAGCGCAGGGCGCGCTATCCATTCACCCACCATCTGTCGAGAAAGTGCGAAAGAAACCACAAGCCCTGTTGCAAGACCCAATGCCTGACAACCAAGAAACGTCGAAGCCTGTGGCCAGCGTGGTATAAGTACCAACATCGATGACGTCGAAATAACCGCGCTCGCTATGTTGATCGAAGCTTGCCGGGCATAGTCCTGGCGCGCGGCGAAAAGCGCGAGAAACACCCCCGAGATACACTGGCATAGCCATCCGCCCGCGCCGAACATAAAAGCTAAGGTCAGATCGCTGGCCACCTTGCCGTCCAACTTAAACACATGATGGGCAAGCGGCGGACCGGCCAGCAAGAGTATCATCGCGATTAGCATACCTCCTGCGCCCGCCAGCAATAGAGCCGTCGCAAATATGCGGCGCGCTTGGGCTCGTTCACTCGGCGCCAAGCAGTAAGCCATCTCCCGCGTCGTCGATAACGCGAGAGAGTTGCTGAACACCAGTGCGGGCGCAATGCACGCCGTCACCAACCCGGCGACGCCGAACACGGTTGCGCCCAGCCGGAACAGGACGAACGGAAGAATGATTAAATTCAATCCCACGCTTACGAGAAAGGCACTCGCATTCCAAGCGGAGTTTCCTAGCAAATGAGAACTACTTTTTCGCGCTGCCATGATCAAATTGCATCATTGTTTGACCCGCTCAAATCGCGGACGGTAGCCAGCACCGTACCGCCGATATCGTTGCGCCGAGCAGATAGAAGTGACGATTCCAGAGTAGAGCCGATTACCTTCCTAGACCAATACCAATCGGCGGCAAGGGTTAGGTACTAGTACAGTCTGACAACCAGCCGGTACATCGAGAAAATTAGGGCAAGGGTCACAGATTTTTGCGGACCATACCGCAAAGGGTCTTCGCGCCCGAAGCGCGCTTACAAATTGTCAATTGCGCTGAAACTGCACGGAGATTCAAGTGTCCGGCAGGCGATAATCTGCACAAATGATAAAGAGGGGTATGAGGGAAAGCGCTTTGGATATGAATCAGCGTGTGTTAACAGGCCAATTCACATTCGTATCTACACCCCACGAAGAGCAAAGTGAATGGAGCGCAAGGGGATCATTCTGGCCGGAGGCCGCGGAACACGGCTTTATCCGCTGACCCTGGTGACATCAAAACAGTTGCTGCCGGTCTACGACAAGCCTCTGATCTACTACCCTTTGACGACCCTGATGCTGGCCGGCATCCGTGAGCTCTTGATTATCACCACATCGGAAGAGACCGCCCAATTTCGGCGTCTGCTCGGTGACGGACGACAATGGGGGATCCAGCTGTCCTATGCGATCCAGGACCAGCCACGTGGGATTGCGGAGGCCTTCCTGATTGGCAGGGAGTTTCTCGCGGGCAGTCCGTCGGCGCTAGTCCTTGGCGACAACATTTTCTATGGAGACCGATTGGGCGTTCGCTTGAGTGCTTCCGCAGAACAGCCGCAGGGCGCAACTGTGTTTGCATGTTGGGTCGATGATCCCGAGCGTTACGGAGTTATTGAATTCGATGGCTCCGGCCGCCCGTCGCGGATCGTCGAAAAACCGCATGCGCCGGAATCGAATTACGCCGTTACGGGCCTCTATTTTTACGACCAGCGTGTCGTCGACGTGGTGGGGGAATTGAGGCCTTCCGCCCGGGGCGAACTCGAGATCACCGACGTTAACCAATGGTACCTCGAGCGCGGCGAGCTCCATGTCGAGCGGTTTGGCCGTGGCTACGCCTGGCTAGATGCCGGGACACAGGAATCCCTGCTGGAAGCCTCGCAATTCATCCATATCGTCGAGAAGCGCCAGGGCATGAAAATCGCCTGCCCGGAAGAAGTCGCCTTCTTCCAGGGCTTCATCGATGCAGAGCAGCTTCTGCGGCTCGCCGAGCCCATGACTGGAACGGCTTACGGAAAATATCTCATCCGCCAGGCGCGCTCGGTATCCGCGACGCCCCTTGCAAGCCGGTGAAGTCAACCCAGTGACAACAGATTTTATCCCATTCAACCGTCCCTTTGCGACGGGCAAGGAGCTCGTCTACGCTGCCGAGGCGCAGCTCAATTTCCATCTCTCCGGCGACGGGGCGTTCACCAAACGCTGCCATCAATGGATCGAGCTGCGGACGGGCTGCGCCAAGGCGCTGCTGACTCATTCATGCACCTCCGCGTTGGATCTGGCCGCGCTGTTGCTAGATATCAAAAGCGGCGACGAAATCATTCTGCCTTCCTATACATTCGTGTCGACAGCCAACGCCTTCGTCCTGCGCGGCGCGGTTCCGGTTTTTGTCGACATCAGGGAAGACACGCTGAATCTGGACGAGCGACTGATCGAGGCGGCCATTACATCGCGCACGCGGGCGATCGTTCCGGTGCATTACGCCGGCGTGGCCTGCGAAATGGATTCGATTGTCGCGATAGCAAAGCAGCACAATCTGCGAATTGTCGAGGATGCGGCACAGGGGATCCTGGCGAGCTACAAAGGCCGCGCGCTGGGTGCGATCGGCGACCTCGGCAGCTACAGTTTTCATGAAACCAAGAATATCCATTCGGGGGAAGCCGGCAGCCTGCTTCTGAGGGACAAGGATCTTGTTCTGCGCGCCGAGATCATGCGCGAGAAAGGGACCGATCGCGGCCGGTTTTTCCGGGGCGAGGTCGACAAATATACCTGGCAGGACATCGGCTCTTCATTTCTGCCGAGCGAGATTACCGCCGCTTTTCTCTGGGCGCAGCTCGAGGAAGCCGAGCGAATCACCCAAGAGCGGCTCGCGATCTGGCAACGCTACCACGAACGACTCGCACCGCTCGAGCAGCACGGCTTGCTCCGCCGCCCGATCGTGCCGGCGGATTGCCAGCACAACGGGCACCTTTACAACGTTCTTTTGTCGCCTGAGATTGATCGACAGATCGTCCTGGACGAACTCAAACAGAACGGAATTAACGCCGTTTTTCACTATGTCCCCCTGCACTCCTCGCCGGCAGGCTTGCGCTTTGGCCGCGCGCATGGAGACCTTTCGTTGACGACGTCGCTATCGCAGCGTCTGATCAGACTGCCGATCTGGGTGGGCCTTGACGAAACACGGCAGCAGCGCGTGTGCGATGGGCTGGACGCGGCTTTGAGAAAATAGGCCCAGACAACTCAATGTCGCTGGCTGGTACTTTAGGTTGGCAGGCCGAAAAACTCAGGAAAGCCGACAGGACGGTCTGAATGGTCGGCCGCAGGATTTGTCTTAGCCAGTGAAGTACCCAATCAATGCTGTTTTAAGGGTTTTGGTAACTTCATACCATCATTCCCTGGCGCAACCGAACGTAGGGGCGATCCAAATTATGGAGCCAAGGCCATCTTCCCCACCACCGTGGGCTGAAGGGTGAAGGTCATTTATGATGATCGACGAATAGACCATGCACGCAGTGGAGACTTGAAAATGGCGCAGAGAATTTCGGGCGCTTACCGACTGATTACGATTCCAACGATTTATAAAACGCTCATGTTTTCGCTCGGGGCGGATCGAGCGATTAAACGCTACGTTGACGAAGTATTGCAACCAACACCCGGCACCAAAGTACTGGACGTTGGCTGCGGGCCGGCAAATGTTCTGTCGTATCTTCCTCCGGTGGATTACACCGGTATCGATTTGAATGAGAAGCATATCGCCTTCGCCCGAGAACTGTACGGTGACCGTGGCCGCTTCATCGTGGGAAATGCTGCTGAGGATCTGAAGCAGGAAGAAGAAACGTTCGATCTAATCAACGTCTCTGCGTTGCTGCATCATCTCTCCAACCACGAAGCTATTTCTCTTTTTGGATCGCTGAAACGCCTCCTGAAAAAAGACGGAAAGATCGTCACGTTTGACAACGTCTGGCTTCCCAGGCAGCGCATCGCCGTGAAGCTCATCAACAAACTTGACTCCGGAATCAATATCAGGACTCCGGAGGGCTATCTCGGACTGCTGAGCGGTCTAGGGTTCAACATTCAGACCCGCATCTTCGACGATCTGCTCCGAATTCCGTACGACCACTTTGTCATGATTGCCCGCAACGCCTAGCTGTTCCTGACAACGTGTGCGTCACAATGATCTTGCCGATCGGGTAAACCTACACAGCACGCGCGACCACTACCCGGCTTCCGCCTGCCGGCCATCTCCATCCCGCCAGCGTCAAACGAACCTCCGCCCGCAGGATCTCGAGAAGGGCAGCATTGACATTACGGTTCAACCTGAACTCACCGAAGACGTCAGCGTCCTGTTCGCCGGCCCTTCTCCTCAAGCGACTTGCCGCCATCAGGGGCAACAGCAGCGCTGTGAAGGAGGACGAAAACAGAACCTGGAATCCATTGCGGAGAAGTTTCGCTTCCAGCTCCCCGCGCCGGTAACGCCGCTGATGATGGGCGACATCGTCAGCATGGCTCCACAACCACTGATGCTGGGGCACCGCAATGATCGTCCCACCTCCGATTTGAGTGGCAGCGCGCATTCCGCGCAACACGCCTTCATCGTCCGCGATGTGCTCGATTACGTCGAATGCGCCTGTGAGATCGAAGACGCCGACCGCCGGTACTTGCCGGGCATCCATCTGCACGAACTCCACTTCCGATGGTAGACGTTTTCGCGCGTAAGCCAACCCGGATGGGTGCAATTCAGACCCGACCAGCCGCTCCCAGCGGCGCGATCTGGCGATGGCGCGAAGCACGGCACCATTGCCACAGCCAATCTCTAGAAACCGGCGCGCGTCCGGAAAGAACTTGTTCACAAGTCCGACAATGAGTTCGTTCCGAGCGACGAACCAGAAATACTCGGCCTCCAGCCTGGAAAGTTCGTCGAAATACTTCGGATCGAAGCCGTTGACAGTATCGGCAAGCTCGGGCGCAAACGTCGGAATGCCCTCCGCTTGCGGAACAACGTGACCGCATATAGGACATTGCCAGCCGAGGGGCCAAACGGGGTCCTTTGCACCGACCGCCTCGAGAGCGCCGCAGGCCAGACATCGGCGTACAGGGGCGGACAAATCGCTCATTCCGGGCGCTCGCAATACGATGTTGATCGTCACGTACAGGAGAAATCAGTACTTCTCTATCAGGTGCCTATAGTCACTACCGACGAGATTAGCCAGAGCATGCGCATTTGCATCATTCAATCCTGTTATATCCCGTGGAAAGGGTTTTTCGACCTGGTCGGCAGATGCGACGAATACGTGGTCTATGATAGTGCCCAATTTGTTAAGGGCCACTGGCATAACCGCAATCGAATCAAGACCGCGAAAGGCGTCAAGTGGCTCACGATTCCCGTTATCACCAGCGGTCGTCTTGGTCAGCCGATCGACCAGGTTGAAATCGGAAAACCATGGGCGGAGGAGCATTGGCAGTCGATCGAAGTTTCTTACCGGCAAGCACCGTTCTTCCAACAGCTCGCGCCCACGGTGAGAGATTGGTATGAACGGGCGGACAAGCACCTGCGCTTGACCGATATCAACGCGATCTTTCTACGCGGCATCGCCGGATTGCTCGGACTGAAGACCCGCTTCGTCAGCGATGCGTTCTATCCGGCGCAGGGCGTCAAGACGGAACGCCTGCTGGCAATCTGCCGAGCCGCAGGCGCTGATCGCTATCTCAGCGGCCCCTCCGCCAAGGAATATTTCGACGAGTCGATGTTTACGCCTGCTGGAATAACCGCGGAGTGGATGAGCTATGAGGGATACCCGGAATACCCTCAGTTGCATGGTGACTTTGAGCACGCAGTGAGTATCCTTGACCTGTTTTTTAATACCGGCCCGGATGCATCACACTATTTCAAAGGCTCGAATTAAGATCTGCAGCTCACGCCATATTGTCCGGCATTCCAACTTCGAGACAAAATCTTGCCGCAAACTGCGCGAGATCAGGGTCAGGTCGATCGAAATGAGAATCCCGATCGCGCTCCAAGATCCGAACAGTTTGGAGCAATAGCGGCACCGCCGCCTCGAACTGGCGCCGCCCAAGTTTAGCCTCGTTGTCAGAGACTTCTATCGCGACCTTACGTTGAGCGATGATCGGGCCGGTATCGACCCCGGCATCGATAAAGTGAACGGTAACGCCGGTATAAGAAAGTCCAGATTCTATGGCCTTCTTGGTAGCCCCGAAGCCCGGAAATAAGGGAAGCAACGACATGTGCAGATTGAAGATACGTCCTTTGAAGACATCGATCACGCTCTGCGTAATAAGCCGATTGAATGTAAGTCCCATACAGTCGAATTGGCGATCTCTTTGCACCTTCAACAATTCAACTTCAAGGTGAGCCGGAGCAATGACCAAGAAATCGATCCGGTTTCTTATGCAATATTCGATCATCGAGTCCGTCGCGCCCGTTCTGTCGAAGACGACTAGGTCAAGCCTCGACTTGAGAAGACCAGCGAAGTGAGCTTCCATCACAGAGCGTGCAGCCATACCTCTGCCACTAACTGCCCAGACAAGCTTCACGGCTTTTTTGACCTGAATATCTCCCGAACAATGACCCTCGGTCTGCGTTTGGTTTCCGTATACATATAGGCTAGGTAGATGCCGATAACTCCGAGGCAGGCGACAATGATTCCACTTAAAAACCAGATCGAAATGATCAACGTCGTGAAGCCAAGTTGGATCGCCGGGTTAAGAACCTTCAGGACGACGTAGTAAACCGCGAGTAAAAAGGAGAACGTGGAAATAGCTGTGCCAAACAGGAACATCGCCTTTAGAGGGGCGGTCGAAAACGAAACAACCGACCTTACCGCTAGTGCGATGCGCCTCGGAAACGAGTATGTCGATGCCAATCTTTGAAGACGTCTTTCGATCGGGATCGCGACCTGCTTAAATCCGATCCAATGAAACATGCCACCGAGAAATACATTGCTCTCAGGGAGCGACACCAAGGCATCGACGTATCGCCGATTCATCAAGCGAACATTGCAAATGTTCAGCGGGGTAGAACTATCCGATGCCCAATTGAAAATACGCCAAAATGCCCTGCTGGTGGCTTTTCGCAACGCCGACCCCTCGGAATGATCGTGAATGCCGAAAACGACGTCGGCACCACTTGCGTCCATGACCGCCGCAAACTCCTTCAATAATTCTGGCGCCTCCTCCAGGTCGGAATCGACAAAGAATACCCGTTCATTTTGCGCATGGCTCAAGCCGGCCAGGATCGCAACATGATGACCGAAGTTTCGCGCCAGTTCGACGACCGTAATCCGGGGATCAATCGCCGCGCGTTCCCGGGCGAGAGCAAGGGAATTATCCGGCGAACCGTCATCCACCAGGATGAGCTCGTCGCCAGCATCCATCAACGCGAGCGACCTAGCAACGAACTCCTCGAGAAAAGGTGCGCTCTTGTAAAGCGTCGTCACCAGCGAAACTGACATGTTTCCCCTTTAGAGACCTGCACCATTGCGTATAGGCACCCACCGAGACAACGGCAACGCGCTCACTTCGATTTGGTCAACTCTCGCACTGAAAAAAGCCGCCCATACTAAATATCCGGATCAGCTCTCGCTCCCCTGTGAAACCATTTGCGAGTTTAGCTGCGATCCTCGTATGGACATAGTATCCGAAAACGCTGACTGCTATAACGACGCGATATGAGGCGCCAAATTTTGGTGGGTGGCACGCAAAATATTCGGCGGGGAAATGGCGACTATCAATGAAGGATAAAATGGCCCGCGTGGAGGCTAGCTAAAATCGGATTCGCCTCGACCGTCCCTTCGTGATTGGCCAAAGCTTGGTGACCAACTTCTGCTGATTGAAGAATCGAATGCAACTGAGAGGCTAGCGCATCGTACAAAGCTACCATCGGCTGGTGGCCGCCGCCTGCGGAGAGCAACGCGTCCAGTTCAAAATTGCTCTCTTTCGCTGTATTCCAAATCGGATCCGACGCAGCGCGGAACAGAAATGCGTCGCCACCGGATGACATCACTGCCGCGTCGTGTGGTTGGACGGCCGCATTACCCGAACCAGTACTTTTGGCGGTACCAACCGGTGCGACAGTCGCGGGTATGCCAATCACGCCGTCACCGTTTAAATCTTGATGGAAGGTAGTCTCGATCGATTCCAGAGACGAGTCACTTCCCGACACCACACCGATGATATTGGCAATGTAGTTACCGTTGCCGTCGGTACTCCACACCGTATATTGATTTGTAGCCGTGTCTTTCCAGGCAACGTCATATCCAGCCGCGGTCTGCTCCGCGCCGATCGGGACCCAAGCGGCCCCATACTGACCCGCGACAACCGCCGCACCTGAAATTGTTAGCTCGGGGCCGGTCCCGCTACTGTTGCTCTCAAGAAAATAATTGCTGCCGACCTCAACTAACTTGGTTGAACCAAACGACTCGATCACGGTGGTTGGAACGCCAATCACACCGTCACCGTTTAAATCCTGATGGAAGGTAGTCTCGATCGATTTCAGAGACGAGTCACTTCCCAACACCACACCGATGATGTTGGCGATGTAGTTGCCGCTGCTGTCGGTACTCCAGACCGTATATTGATTTGTAGCCGTGTCTTTCCAGGCAACGTCATATCCGGTTGCCGTCTGCGCCGCGCCAATCGGTACCCAAACAGCGCCATATTGTCCCGCGACAACTCCAGCACCTGAAATTTTCAATTCCGGCCCGGCGCCAGTACTGGCGTTCTGAAGATAATAATTGCTGAAAAACTGCACCAGGCTGGTCGATGCGATCGAGTTGGTGTCGGTCTGGATCGTCGTCGTCAGCGGCGATGCCAGATGGAAGCCCAGCGCGTCGAGCTGTTCCTTGTCCGCCGCCGTCAGACTCTGAAAAGTGCTGTTGTTATAGAACTCATTGAACGGATCGTTGCGACCCTGCACGCCGCTGTTGAGAAAATCGCTGGGGTCGGAAGTCTGGCCATAGTCGGCAATTTTCGTGAGGCCGCCGTCGAGAGAAAAATAGGCCGCCGGGGCAGTATTGCCGTTGGCAAAGAGCTGCGTGCCGGCGCTCGTGAAACGGTAAAAGTCGAAGAGATCGGGTTGCGAGCCGTAGGGGACGCGGCCGAGCGCGTGGGTCAGCTCATGAAGCGCGACCCCAACCAACAAGTTCGGATTGATGTCGGTGGCAAAGGTGGCGCTGCCGTCGTCGGTGGAGGTGTTGTTGGCGCCCGGCACCCCCGAAATAGTCGAGCTCAAGCTCGAACTCCAAAGCTTCAACTGCGCGTTCCAGACGGCAACGCTCGATTGCCCCTGGATTGCCGACCCGGTCGGCAATGCATTAAAGGTCGGATCGCCTTTCGTGGCGTTATTGACCAGCTGGGCCCTGACCGTCGAATAATCGACGAACAAGCCATTGTCGGGCCCGGCGGCCGCACCGCCACCCGTTCCGCTGTAGTCGATCGCGATATTGACGGTGATCTTGTCGGTGATTGTCGCCGATAGCATCGACGCCGCCTGCTCGATGCCGGCACGGAAATTCGCGGCCGCCGTCGTCGAGGCCATGGCCGCCGCATCGAACTGGAGATTGAAGGTAATCCCCCCCGACGTCTCGGCGACGACGGACCCGGGCCCGCCGGCGCCATTTTGTGCGCCCTGCGCCGCGACCGCTTCGGCCGGAATAACAGGGACTGGAGCTGGCAAAATGACTGGAGGCGGGCAAACGGAGTGGCTTCCGCCGCCGTGGCCAACATCCGGATCGAACGATAAAGGAACGGAACTCGCGTCGTTCCCACCTGTGCTGAGATCGCTAAGGCGATCCAGCGGGTCAGAGGTGAATCGAAACTTCATCCATCTAGTCCTTGATAATAAACAAGAATTCCGGCCTCTCTAATTGCGTGCACCGCCGTCCGCCGCAAAATCCAACGCGGCGACTCGGGCTGGAAGCATCGGCGAAAATCACGCCATGACACAATGTTTCCCCCGCCTTAGTTTGTAGTTTCAAACGGCGACTCAAATCGAAGCAGTCTTTCCAAGGCAGCCTTCCCGGTACCCACCTGGCAGTCAGGTTCGCCCTTCGCGCCGGGCCGCATAAACTATGGAATTGCGGACGCTTCAGGGCGATCCGTTCGAAAATTTCGACCATTGATAGCACGCCCAGCACGGCCGTCATCGTTGCATCGTTACCTACGCAGACGCGACCAGCTTCGGCTATTGAATTTGGAACCGATCTGACCGATCAAGCAGAGCCCTGTTTCCAGCTCGATTTGTCCGGAGCCCCTCAATGCCCACCCCGCGTGCTTCCCAGGCCCTGTCCCGCTTCATCGTGCTTGATCTCACCCGCGTCCGATCCGGGCCGACCTGCGTGCGGCAACTGGCGGATTGGGGCGCCAATGTCATCAAGATCGACGCGCTGATGGAGGACGCCGGCGGCGAACAGCCGGGCGGCCCACGGCATGGCTCGGATTTCCAGAATCTGCACCGCAACAAGCGCGCGATGACGCTCAACCTGAAGAATCCCCAGGGCCTCGATGTGTTCCGCCGTCTGGCAGAGAAGGCCGATGTCATCGTCGAGAATTTTCGCCCCGACGTGAAGGCAAAACTCGGCATCGACTATGAGAGCGTCCGCAAGATCAATCCGCGCATCGTCTATGGCAGCATCTCCGGCTTCGGACAGGATGGCCCCTACCATAAGCGTCCGGGCTTCGATCAGATCGCCCAGGGCATGGGCGGGCTGATGTCGATCACCGGCGCGCCGGGCGAGGGCCCGATGCGGGTCGGCATTCCCGTGGCCGACCTTAGCGCCGGCCTGTTCTGCGCGATGGGTATCCTCACTGCGCTGCTCGAGCGCGAGGTGTCGGGCGAAGGCCAATGGGTCCAGACCTCGCTCTTGCAGGCGCAGATCTTCATGCTGGATTTCCAGGCCGCCCGCTGGCTGATGGAAAAGGAAGTCGCCAAACAGGCCGGCAACAATCACCCGACCAGCATCCCCACCGGCGTCTTCAAGACCTCGGACGGCTACATCAACATCGCCACCACGGGGGGGCGGATCTGGGAACGCTTCGCGCAGGCGATCGGCGCGCCCGAATTCGTATCCAACCCCGACTATGCAACCGCGCCGTCACGCTCGAAGAATCGCGACGCGCTCAACGCCGAGATCGGCGCCTTGACCGCGAAGAAAAGCACCGACACCTGGGTGAAGGAACTCAACGCCGGCGGGGTACCCTGCGGCCCGATCTATTCAATCGACCAGATGTTCGAGGACGCCCAAGTCCAGCATCTCGGCATCGCCCAGGACGTTCCCAACGCCGAGCGCCGCCACATACGCCTGGTCGGCCAGCCGGTCACGCTGTCGCGCACGCCGAGCGAGATGGTGGCGCGGCCGCCGGAGTTCGGCGAGCAGACCGACGAGGTGCTGGCTGAGTTTGGGTTTACGACGGACGAGATCGGTGCGCTGAGGCAGAAAAAGGTTATATAGGAGATCTGGCTATTATTAACCGACGGGCCTTTGGCCGCCAGGACTGCGCGCACATCTTAAGCGTCGGGGATGTGGCCTCCTTGCGCCAGCGTAATGGGACAGGGCTCAAGCAGCGTTCGACCCGAATTCCGGGATCGCATCCTTCAGCACCGCCTTGATGGTGGCCCGGTCGTCCCTGGCAATGGCCTGTTCAAGCGCGGCGATCGATTTGCGCAGCGATTGCATCGGCGGTTCGTTGGGCTTGGCCGCCATGATGCCGGCGACGCCGATCTCGACGGCCGGCTCCTCGTTCGCAAACAGGATTTCGTTCAGCCGCTCTCCCGGCCGCATCCCCGTGAAAACGATATCGATATCGTGGCGGGGCTCCAGGCCGGAAAGCCGGATCATGCGCTCGGCAAGATCGACAATTTTGACCGCCTGTCCCATGTTGAGCACATAAACCGAAACATCCGGACGCTGCGGCGCCAGCGCGTGCGCGGCGGCCGTGATCACCAGGTCGCAGGCTTCGCGGATGGTCATGAAATACCTGACCATATCGGGATGGGTAACCGTTACCGGACCACCCGCCTCGATCTGGGCCTTGAACTTCGGCACCACCGATCCGTTCGACGCCAGCACATTGCCGAATCTGACGGAAATTAGCCGCATCCCCGGCTTGCCCGGCAAGACCGCTAAGTCATGATCGAGCGCCTGGCAATACATCTCGGCGAATCGCTTGGTCAGACCGAGCATCGAGACCGGCTCGATCGCCTTGTCCGTCGAGATCATCACCATCGCCTTGGCGCCTGCCGCCAACGCCGCATCGGCAACGTTCACCGATCCGAAAATATTGGTTTTGACGCCTTCGCTCCAGTCGCGTTCGAGAATCGGCACATGCTTCAGCGCCGCGGCGTGAAAAACGATATCCGGCTTGAATTCGCTCATCAGCCGCCGGATACGCTCGCGATCGCGGATGTCCGCCACGCGCCCTTCGACGATAGCGCCGGTGTCGTGCGCCGCGAGCGCTTCGGTGACGGCATAGAGCGCAGGCTCTGAATTCTCGATCACCAGCAGTCGCGCAGCACCGAAGGTCACGATGCGATCGCAAATCTCCGAACCGATCGAACCGCCGCCGCCGGTGACAATGACCGCCTTGCCTTTCACAAGGGCTTCGAGGCGCGCATAGTCGATTTTTTCGCTGGGCCGCAGCAACAGGTCCTCGACGGCAACCGTCGTCAATCGCGGCGTATCCCCGCTCTCCAGCGACGGCAGGCGGCTGACGATCAGCCCCAGCCGGCGCGCCCGCATCAGAACGGATTCGGGCCGCGCCTCGGGCTCGAATGCCGATGGCGTCATCACGACCCGCGCG